>Ga0209700_103511_pt1 | contig 29924 bp, 7 predicted proteins | sample SiratroredBW_FD_187528 | JGI IMG/M metagenome (GOLD analysis project Ga0209700, IMG submission 187528) | Root nodule microbial communities of legume samples collected from California, USA - Siratro red BW (SPAdes) (version 2) | ecosystem: Host-associated > Plants > Roots > Nodule | place: USA...
AGAAAAAAAAATAAAAAAAAATATATATATATATATATATATATATATATATATATATGTATATATATATTGTTAAATCAATGCAAGAACTTATAGGACTTTAATATTTGTAGTCAGGTATTATTAAAAGTTACTTTTGAACTGTTTTTTTTTTGTCTCGTTAGGACTTATAGGGTGGTAAAGGGATGTAGAAGCAGAGATGACAAAGGAAGAAGCATAACCAATGTGTAAATATTGACCAGAGTTGAGTTTTTTAGGAGAAATGAAGAATAACATATGTTTGATATCCGAGGAGAATAATTTTGTATTTTAATTTACAAAATGTTGGATAATTTTTATTTTGAATGATTCGATTTGAATAATATAATTTTCTTTCTTTGATATAAGTAACCAGTGAGTGTTATGTGCCGAAGTGTGTGTCCAATAAAGTGGTAAGCATGGACAGGGCGAAGAAGAGGCGGAAGCAGGGACATTTAAAGAGAGCACTTAAGAGTTGGGGGAGCGTTGGGAGCATTTAAAGCTCATTCGCCTAACAAAGTTTCATCACATTCACTATTGTGTATTGGAGGGGACTATGGACCCATTCAACAACTTCAAAATTTAATCCCAACTCTCTCCCACACCCTCTCTCAAACTGATCTCACAACCTCCACCACATCATGGCAAACGACGCCGTTCTCAGATCCTCTCTTCTCTGCCTCGCAGCACTTATTTTAGCCGTTGCCATATTCACTCACTCTCTCAAGAAGATGATGGTCACCTATGTGTTTGGAGTTCTTGGGATTGCCGCGGTTCTCCTTCCTGATTGGGATTACTTCAACCGAGATTTCTCTCGTTGGAGTTACCCTGTCACTGCTGAGGAAAGGGCAAATTCTCCACATGCACAAGGATCTGGATTTCTAAGGTACCCCTTTTTCTCTTCTTTATCTTTCCATTTCGATTAATCTCTCTCTCCAACCAAATTCAAACTATATAAAGATTGCTTCACTTTTGAAAGCTTAATTAATTAGCAAGTGATATTAGAAAGAAAGTAGTACTATTTATGGTCATGGGATTGGAATAGAGGGTGATTAAATTAAACATATGTATTAATTACTTGAACAGTGTGTATAGATGAATGTTGATTCAGTAATTTGTGATTGGAAATGTTTTGTCTGATACAGGTTTGCTCATTCTCCTCTAAGGGTGATTGTTTATAGTGTGGTTTATGGATGTGCTATGTACAAATGGTGGGAGTATGTATCAAGCTAATTAACAAGTTTGTTTAGCAGCAGCACCTGCTGATTCTTCTGAATATTTTAGATGTAAGGTTTACCTTTTTGTTGATTTCATTTTTTTAGTTTTGGTGGAATGCATAAACCGCATCAGTGATTGTTGAAGAGGTGCTTTGTTTTTATGAGAAAAATTGAAAGGAATTAATTGGTTATTTTAAAGAAGATAAGGTTTTTGTTTGTGTTATTTTATCGCTTTCAAGTGATAGTTAAACCATGAAAGATGCATGCATTGTACTGATATAGAGGCAGAGTGAGAGATTGTATCCGATATGGAATGGAACAAAGGCTTCTTCATCTGCGCATGTGTTTGTCACCTACCTAAAGGACTATTCTAGACACTTGAATCTTCTAATCAAGTTAAATGTGTGCTTTAGATGTTTTTCTAAACTCTCACTATTATATATTTTTAATTTAAACTTAAATAAGATTCATCTTACAAATATATGATAAATTTTTCATAAAATTACTTATTAATTGTTCTCTTTAAATTACATATTTAACAAATTACATAATTTTGATTTAACTTCCTAAAAAAGTATCTATTTAAATTTTATCTTGATTATAATATTAGTTATTTTAACTAACTATGAAATTTTTGTAGATTTATTTTAGTTTGTTAACTTATTTTCATCGTATTTAATTGCTGATGGTAAGATATCTTCTCAAGAAAAAAAAATATTATTCCTTACTATTTATATGTTTTAAATTAATAAACAAAATTAGAGGATTTAAGCTCAAGGAGAAATATTATAAAATTAAATCAAAACCTTAACTTATTAGACTCGTAATTAAAAAAAATATTTATTTATTAGTAAGAATAAAAATCAATCATATATTAAAAAGTCAAAAATTATTTAAAATGTTTATTTATTTTTGATTTATTGTCTTTATTTATCTAAGACTAGACTTTAAAGTAAAAGAAATACATCCCAAAAAATACATACTCAAACATTGAGTCACATTGAGTCTGTGTAGCCATTACCGTGAACACATGATTAAAAGTCAACAAACAAAACCTTATATACATATGCTTCATCAATAAGGAAATGAAAGAAAATAACATTTAGGTTTTATACCTATGCATCTCCAGAAATATGAGTATGCTTCCTAACAGTACTTTCCATAAAATCTGTATACATGTACATATTTGCACATAGATGCATGTAACTATGTTATTTATTAAAGAATATCTATAATTACACTTTATATAACTTATAACTTTAATTAATATAACTTTAGTTAACTTTTTAAGTGTATTTGCTTCTGCTCAAGCAAGGATATTATATAATATTCTCACCTAATCAATTTAGACAAAGTCTCAGTAAGTTTGATTTTTATTAAACATGGATATTAGACTAAACATTTATTAGAGTGACTCATACAATACATTCACTTAACAACTCAGATAAAACTCTTTTATATCAACTTATAAATACATAAAAGTAATTATCTCTTTATTCATTTTTAAATATACTCCCATATCGAGTCATAAGACTCTTTATTTTAGAACTAGAAATGATTGTACCTAAATCTTTAGACAATACAAATTGGATGATTGAATTTAGACAAAAAGAAAAGCTCTACTTCTACAAGTAAAAGCAAAAGGTTCTGGATAAAGCATAATCATAAAGTATGTCAGACATACACACAACTGACGTCACTCAACCTATATGTATTATTGGAATGCAAATGACGCTCTTCAGTTGTACATACAACTGAAAAACATCAGATGTAGATTCAATCAATGCTCTCTAGTCTCACGTATTACCGAAGAATATTAGATACAAACATAACAAGTGTTATTCAATTTTTCACTAAAGAGTCTTACTCTTACATGCAAACCTAAAATCTTCAAATTTAACATGTAACAACTTGGGACTTTCAAACTTAGTATGCAAAAGAAGATCATACTACAGATATTTTTATAAGGAAAAATTATATTTTTAATCTCACTAACTAAGACTTAACTAGAATAGTTTTTCTTAGCTTAACTTTACATTCTTGAGAAGTACTAGATCAGATGACAAGATGTCTAACACTTAAAAGCTCTAACAGTTATCTTGTTCAGTTAAGATGAATTCTAAAATTTTATCAGATCACGTTTTAGGAAAAATGAAATTAAAAAAAAAAATCAAAGTAGAGAAGTTCTAAAATTTTATCAGATCACGTTTTAGGAAAAATAAAAATAAAAAAAAAATCAAAGTAGAGAAGACGAAGAAAAATCTTAAAGAAAGATAAGATATATATACAATGATGAAAGGTAGGGAAAACTTGCGTGTAAGTGAAAAAGATGAAAGGGAAAAAAGATGAAAGGAAAAACATGATCTTAGATAAACAAGATTTAAAATTACACATTAATAAGGTATACAAAGCACTATTAAGGGAATTTGTGGTATAAATTAAGTTTGTGAATTGTGTAGTCTAACCATAAAGAATATTTGTAATTTTTAGTTATTTAAAACTTTGTTGGAATATGATGTTTAGTTGTAACTTAGTAGTATATTTCTTAACTCAAGGTTAAACTATGTTAGGTTTAATAAATAAGATAAGTCTTCTCTTTTCCATTTTTTTATACATAATATTCATTCATAAATTTAAATAATAATTATAATAATAATTAAAATCTAAAAAATATTTTTTATTATTTAATTTTTTATATTTTGAATTGTGTAATTTGAAATATAAAAAATTATGTATCTTGAAGTGTGCAATTTAGAATACTATTTTTATATTTTGGATTGTAATAAATTTTTTTATTCTAAATTGCACAATCTAAAATATAAAAATTGCACTATAAATTATGCAATCTAAAATAACATATAAATGAAAAGATGAAAAATATAATGAGAATAAAATAATATTTTTACTTTTCGTGTAAAAATGTAAGATATATAAATTTTAAATTTTAGATAAAATTTCAAATCATAAAAATAAAAATATTATTTTATTTTAAAAATATATAATCAATAAGACATAAATTAAACTCTTAGTAGTACTTAAAATGAAATTTATAAAAAAATGTTAAAAATAATATAACACATTATAACACAAAAAAATAGAATAAATTAAAGAATTGAAAAGAATGAATAACCTCTGTTAATTTTTTAGGTGCAAGCATTAAGGATGAGCCCCCACTAACTTTAAAAATATATATTTTTTTAAATAGAATAAATTTTAACAATTTTAATGTTATTAACTGGATCAACTAACTTTTTTTAGTGTGTAAATAAGTTAAAAGTGACTTATATTTAAGAATGAAGGTATATTCTACTTTTTTTCGAGTATTAATGATAATTTACACTTGTTTAAAAAATATTTAAATTCTTTTAACATCTATTTTTCAATATATTATTTTAATTTTTGTGGGCTTCGCATGTGAATAGTTAAAATAAGAATTTTCATATAGTCATTCACATGTAGGCATGGGAACGAACATTAATCTTCTAGATCTACCGGAACTTGCCCTACTTTTACAAAGAAAAACTACTTTAAGTGGATTTGGAGTACTTGATACTTTTTACAGAATGTTATTACAATAATTTAGTAACAGACTTAAAATAGCATATGGAACTAACCATATAATTTAAATTAATTTTAAATTGGTTTCACTTTTTATGAAGAGTCAAACCCATTCTCAATTCGAACCATGTTATCTTCCCTATTCGATATAATGAATATATGAACATATTACTTATAATTTGTTTGCTCCTGTTATGCAAAGCATCAAGAAGGCTTTGATGGGAGTTGGTTTGGTCCATAATCTAAGGCAGCCAAAGTACAAAATTTCTGCAAGAATTTTAGAGACTCATTCTAGGTTTAACCATTCTCTGTTTGGATTGAGGACAATATATTTTTACTATTTTTACCAGTAAAGATAATAAAATACATATGGTACAAGAAGTACAATTGTTCAATAAAGAAACAAGAGATAGCAAAGCAATTAAAAAGTCATACACCCTGCATTCAATGACTGTAGAAACAGAAAATTAAGAAACCATAAAAGCAGGAACTGATGCATAAAAGAAACTGCTACTAACATCCATCAATCCTTCCTTAATATGTATGACATCATCCAATAAGACATTCATTAGTTTTAGCATAAGATTCAAATATATTACTAGATCTTCTGAGCTGTGTATAACAGTGGGATTCCTTCACTAAGAACACCACTATTTTGGCTAATTTAAAAAAAATATTGTCCTTCATAACTCTAAGTAAATTTATCATCTTATCTAGCACCCCAACCCATAGAGTCTTCTGCCAAGATCTAATAATTTACATAACTTCCTCATATTACTTGGAGTAACTCTGAAATATAGTTTTATAGTTTGCATCCCTTCCATTTTCAGTGAAAGTTCAATTATAAACTAAGAGCACCCTTGCTTCCAAATTGTATATACCCCTGCTGTTCCACCCTTGAGTCTCGTCCTTGTTTTATTCAATGACCATTATAACCTTTGTCCCATTCAACCTTATTAAGAAAGATAATCATAGATTATAATCTTTGTTCCATTCAGCCTTCTTAAGAAAAATCACCATAGATTCTTAATCTGTAGAACATCGTCCCAATCTCTTAATTTACTTTTTGTTAGATCTTCATTGGCGTCTCACAACTTATCGTATTAACTTCAAATTAGTAACTTACATATTTTTATATGTATGTTTTACGAGGTTAGTGTATTCCACATATTATTTATTAACCAAGAAATGTCCTAAAAAATGGAAAAATAATTCATCATCTTACCTTTGATCATACTCAATCTATTTTGATATTTTTTTTTTATCAAAATATTAACTTGTTTTTGTTTTTTAATTGATTTACATCAATTCACTTATCTTTAACTAAGTTGTAAATCTCATAAAAAGTCAGGCCTTTTAATATTTTTTTTCCTTTGTATACTAGATTTTCCTTATTCCGTTATCATTTTATTCTTATTTGATTTTTTTATTACAAATCAATATGTCATTGAATTAGTTGTATTAATTTTCTTATATATACTTTTGTATTTTTTTTTTTTTTTTTTTTTTTTTTTTTTTATTTTTTTTTTTTATTTTTTTTTTTTTTTTTTTTTTTTTTTTTTTTTTTTTTTTTTTTTTTTTTGCATTTTACACTTCTAAAATCAATCTCCTTAATATATGTTAGGTATCTGAACAAAGAAGTTTTCCTAATGAAGAAAGAAATTATCAATATCGAGAACAATGATTGAAGAATGTTATGTAGTTTTTCATTATGAGTGAGAACAAATGATAGTATAATATTTCACTAGTTTCAACCTTTAAGGTTTGTTGTTTACATTATTTTACCTTAAAAGTGGTACATTTTGTTCATTGTTCATTTTACGAATGTTACATTTAATTATAAATACATTATTGTACAAGCTGTCAAAGAAAGGTCCAGTCTTAAGTCTCTGACTAGATGATGTAGAGCAACCTCTGGGCTCAAATTCTTAATCTTCAATGTCATTCTTCCAAACCTTTCCATAAAGGTTCATAGTGGTTCATTTTTCCTAATGAAGAAAGAAATTATCAACATCGAGAACAATGATTGAAGAATGTTATGTAGTTTTTCATTACGAGTGAGAACAAATGATAGTATAATATTGCACTAGTGTCAACGTGATTTTTGGTCCATTCGTTGCTAGTAGCTTTATGTGTGTTTAATCCATTCGTTGCTAGTAGCTTTATGTGTGTTTAATATTGTGCTTCAAGACAATTGGGCCCCATAATAGACACCAAAATGTTTTGGGAAACAAATACAATATAGATACGAGATTGAAATGTGGAACCGACTTCAGACTCCATAATTCTTCTCGGTAAGTGGATTGACTTATGATACTCAATTCTACTACTCGATTGGAAATGCCTACAAAGGAGGCTCCGACGATCAAGTTAATATTTACTTTAGGTGAGAAATAAAACTGAGAGTACCCTTATCTTTATAAGGCCCTCTTTTATTTATAGGGTGTTATTGGACCACATTACTATTCACTAAGGCCCACAATTATCATTCTTTTAAACGTATAATTACCCTTAATTACTTTACTTAAACACCTAATCATGAGTTAATATTTCTAGGCTTGAAACACATCTCACGCTCGGTTCTTTAGAGGAAATAAGTTGGTCTCCAACCATTTCCAGGCATGTCGGATTATCTGAATTTATCACAGGTACACCTAGTATAAGCGTGATCAAGAGATGATCCAGAGCATTCGAAGTGTATTGTTTTCCTGTGAGAATACGAGAAAACCCTAACCTACACTTGACTCCGTAATCCCAATTTATGTACATGTGGGCTTGTTAATGATCCTAATCATCTCGAATCAAGGCATGTTGTGCTGCCTCAATCTTTCGAGATTGGTTTCGTGCACCTCATATCTCTAGGATAATATGAGTTTTCTGAGATCTTAGAAATAACAACTCTTATCCCTTAGGGTTAGGAGTTTTGTGTCTTTGCTGGATTAGAAGTTTACTGGATCGAACTCCTTACGAAATCTTGAAAGTGTTGGTTTTTAATAGGTCTAATCCAAGTCCGATCCTCAAGAGGGTAAATAGCCCAGGCCTCATATACAGAGCACGATGAGGCTACTGAAGGATTGCTCAAGAGATTGGATCCAGGTCCAATCCCAACAAGGTACGCAACCCTCAAGCACAATGAGACTACTAAAGGATAACTCACAGAGTCAGACTATGTCTCACACATAAGAGGGTACACAACCCTCGAACGTAGAGTGTGATGAGGCTTTTGAGGAATCACTCTAACAGTTAAATCCAGGTCTGATCTCCATGATGGTACAAGTCTCGAGCACAAAGTGTATAAAGCCACAAACGTATTGTTCAAAAGGTTTGGTCCAAACCTGACATCCAGGAGAGGAGACAACTCCCAAATATCGAGTGCAGAGTACAATAAGACTATGAACACACAGCATGATGAGACTACTTAATGATTGTTCAAAGGATTGGATCCAAATCCGATCGCAAGGAGTGTAAATTCTCTAAAAAGCTCTTTGGCCCATCTTTGATAAACTACAAATGAATCATATCTATGATGTGTCTCAACCACACACGGGATATAAAGATTGCGAAGCCATAAATCATCCACTCAAGCGGTGTAATAATCGGAGTTCGAAAATACGTTCGTTACGTGCTCCTCTCTAAAGACTATCAGATACTCAGCTGTAAACCGCCTTGTAATCCAGTCGTTTCCAAATTCTTCAGGCACCATTACGGGATGTTACCTTCTTCATACTTCACAATCCCACCGATCTTATAAGAAGGTTATACTCACTTAAGAGGAACTTTTCTCCTCAAAGTTAAGAAGCAGGTGGTGGGGCATTAAAAACCTAAATAAAGAAAGACAATTTTTTTTTATCTAAATTCTAAGCACCTCCTCTCCTGTACATTGCAGTGCATTTTGATGGCAGCTAACTGGCTAAAACCCACCACAGCAGAATTTTTTAGCTTTCTTGATGAGAGTATATACCCGCAATCAATCTCATATGTAAAGAAGTTTCACAATGGTCTGCGCAAAGAAGTGGGAGATTTCTTTTTTCCTAAATTGACTGAGCATTTTATCTATTTGATCAAAACCCCAAAATCACGTGCACTCACAAGTAGATGGTCTAGTAAGGTGTAATGCAAGCAATGCACAAGAGTAATTGATAAGCAACATTTCAGGTTACAACCTAAAGTAAATGGACTTTGCTTGTACACCCCTTGATAATATGATAAAGAATTTGTGCCTGCCTGAAAAAAGCTAACAAAATTGTGTAAACCTAATGAGAATACGGGTCAATATCTGGGAGTGACTAGATAAATTTGTTTGCACTTTGCAGACCTGAAGCCTGGGTATATTGACTGAAGAGTCCATCCAAAAATTCTATTGGTAATGCACATCGCAAGGGTACAGTGATCAGTCCTACGGGATGGCAGACCTGAATTGCTTTCACCCTCAAAAGCAGACATCAAATTCGATTGCCAATTACAATTTATCGCCACCATTATGTAACTACTTTAGCTGCTCGCCCGTGATCATGCTACAGCTTCTTATCACCATATAGACCTGAGATTCTATTCGTTGCCTACTCCACTTTCAGAACAATCTTCATGAACTCATAGACAAAGAAACTTATTGAAGCGGAAGGAAGTACCTGATAATGGGAAATTAAAATATGAAATTTATTCAACTTGTATGATCGATTAGAAACAACCTTATGCAGTACGGGAGTAAAAAAGGAAAAAAAAATGGCAGAAGAGTCGTTTTAATTTATAAACTATATGAAAATAATTAAAACAAACATCTATTAAATATCTAAATTTAACAAAGGAAAGCAATCTTAAAGCAACAGAGATTTTTCTGTTACGGTCTCTTCTACTTTAGTCAGCTTTCATTATGGTTCCTAATCTAAACCTGCACGATAAACAGATAAAATCGTTTGTTTTTTGGTATATACAGCCTACCCTGGAGTGTTACATTACAGGGGTAAACACAAATGGTCAAAACATTTTATAACTAGGACGTTACTTTGTTAAAAGAATTAGAGAAGGATGATATACAAGCAACTTTGTCACATGGTACAATGAAAAATGGAATTTAGATTATGCGAGCAAATAGAAACATCACCCTCTATGTCACATAATCTAAATCAATCTTCTCTACATTAGAAACCTTAAGCAGTTCTAATTTAGTGAATCATTAATATGAATGGATTGACAACTAGAGGACAATACTCCTGATTCCTAGCGAGAGAAATCCACTAAGTCCACTAAAATACAAAGTAGTGCATGCCAAGAGGTTGTGAATTTAATACCTGTAATAAGCTGGGAAGAAGTCCTGCATAGAGAGCTGGAATGCCTCCCTGTTCAACTATTTTGACAAACGTTGCAAAAGAACTTAATTTTGTAGCCTGGACTTGCAACTGAAGTCGCCTCCTCACCACTTCAAATGGGTACGTAGCAGCTTCTGCACATGCACCAGCTATAGCCCCATTCAACAATGTTCTTACTGGACCCAACTCAAGCTGATCAAAGGCACTCAATTCCTGACCCGGTTTATGCATATTCTGAATTCTCTTCTTTCCTTCCGGTGAATGCAGATAAGCAGATTTGAGTATATCATATACACCATAAAAAACTGCACCAGACGGAGCCATACTTAAAATTGATGGTACTAAACCCTTGTAAAGGGAAAAGAATCCTTCAGTTTGAATCATGTATCGGAAAGCACCAATTACACCACCCAAAGATTCTCCACCAGGTGCCACCAACTTGGTTCGGATCTGTAAGGAACCCCATATTAATTTTTTCCCAGTGAATACACAGAAAAATAGCTAAATGGTAATGCTTTAGTTTTCACTAACTACAAAACCCAATTACCTTTAATATATGATTCAGGTGCTCATTCACACTGATTGCCAAATAAATACAGACTAATTTACCTCATTTTGCACCATTTTCCTACAAGTCCTACTTAGAAGTAGAACATGGTCACTATAGAATTACTTGGAAGGGCACATAAACCCTTTAGAGTGTGTAATCTGGGCAACGTGGGACTATATTATTTTTGTAATACTCAAAATTCACAACATTTACCACATGTTGCACCATTTTCCTACAAGTCCTATGGGCATTATAAAATTACTTGGAAGGAGACATGAGATTAATTCGATCCTTTCATTTCATCTTCTAACATGGCCTTTGTATTTGTGATAGTACCCATCGTTGTATCTATCACGCTATTTATATTATACCAGAATGATATGTCCCTGCCATGACTTGGGAGTTAATCTAATAGGATCCATGTCGAAAAGAAAACATCTTATGCCAACTAAACTCTTACTTTTAGTTTAACTTCATACATAACAGAAAAATATTCAGGCACACAGCTAGCTAGACAGGAACAAAAAAAATCAGGCTTTACTGAATGACTAAGATTAACTGATGGTGGGGGACTGGGGACGGTTACATCCGCACAGCAATAAATTACTAAAAGAATTTTTTTTCCCTTCCATATAATTCATTCCTAATGATGCCATATCCAGTCAAAATGTTTCCTTAACTAAATAAACTGAAAAAGTTAAAATGTTTGGCTGAAGACCAAACAATTGTTAAATAAGATAACAGGAAGGTTGCTATTCAGTCACTAAAATTGAAAATGATAAACAGTTAAACACCACAATATTAATTGCAGTTGTTGAAAGCTTACTGGTGGAGGTTGAGCACATACAAAACTAATAATTCAAACACCTCTCCATCATTATTAATGCATAAATTTTTGTACATGTATGCAACAGAGAAAACGAACTACGAAATCATAATTCAAAATGCTACATACAGTGTCAAGTGGAAGGCAAATAATGGTAGCAGTAATCCCAGCAGCAGCACCAGCAATAAACCTTTCAAAATTGGTAGTTTCCTCATTCCCAGAAAACCTCAGCAACTGCTTTCTATAAGTATCGTAGGCACAAAAATTAACCGCTTTGAATGGAGCTGTTCGCAGAATATTTACAAGGTTCCCTTTCCAAAATCCTCTCAACCCTTGAGAAGCGGCAATTTTGCTGATAAGCTCGAATATATTCCTCTTCTCACCACGAACTATGTATTCCAACTTCAGTCTTTCAAGTGGAGCAACACAAGTTCTTATAAAACAAAACAAAAAGAAAAGATAAATGTCACAACAATATTAATTATTATGCAAAGATTCTTTCTTTTTTTTCTCTTCATACGGAAAATAATAACAGTAACATGAATCGGTGAAATTAAATATACCTAGACACCATAGCGGCAATAGCACCAGCCCAGAGATGCTTGGTGGTGTTAACGGCATTGCCTCCACGCGCCTTAATCTTTCTTTGCTGAACGACGCCGTTGGAGGTGGTGTCCTGGTGGGGCACGTGTTCGCCATTTGTCAGTTTGGGTTCGGTGACGAGTTTTGCAGTGGGCAAGCTCACTGATAAAAAACACCCGGCCGGAAAGCTCCTCCGCTGGCGGCGAGGGTTGGATTCGGAAGAAGCGGCGGCGTGAATCTTGAAAGAAACGGAACGCAGAAAAGAATCGGGAATCTTGGGGTCGAGAAACAACCCTCCGGTGAAGGAACCGAAATCGGAAACTGAATTGAAGAAAGTGAGCGGAGAATGTGGATTTTGTTGCTGGCAGAGGTCCCCTGCCTGCATTGTCATTCTCAGAAAGAAGAGTGTGTGCCCTTTCTTACATCATCATTTGCTTATTTATGAGAGATGTCAAATTACTCATACAAAGAAGAAAGATAGAGTGAGTAATTTTTCCATTCAGTTACCAAAACAAATAAAGAACTAATTTTTTACCAATCTTCTTCTTTTTTCCTCTATGAGTTTCAAACACTGCTACAATACAACAGTTACCTAACATTATCTCTTTATCAGTTTATCTCCTTTTCTTTCTCATTCCACTTATTTCTCTTATGTTTCTTTCAAAATACAAGTGTTTTTTATTGATGATATTTTTATATCAATTAATTAAAATTATTCATCATATGATAACTTTTTCTTTTAATATTTTTTATATACACACAAATTAGGTCAAACTATTACTTCAGAAAATATTAATCACTCATTGGTTCTTTTAAATAAACACTTAAGAAAATTTTAAAATATATAAAAAAAATAAACTTATTAATAATATAAAATATTTTAATAATAAATTAATTTTAGCTTATACATAAATTTATTTTAGATGAAATGTTTATCTTTTATTAATTTATGGAAAAGTTTATATTATATTTTTTTTGTAAAATCCGAACAATTTTAATCACCATTTTCGGAAAGGGATGTTTTCATTATATCCAAAACAATTACTATTTTTAAGATAAATAATATATTATTAGAGTATTTGAGAAAGTTAGTAAATTAATAATTTATTTCACTAGTTTATAAGTTAATATGAATGATATAAAAATATTTCTTAAATTTATTTTAAAAAATTTTAATTCATAAATTATTTTATTAAAATTTTAACTTATAACTTATTTAATTTTTTATTATTATCTTAAATATATAATTATAATTATGTAATAATATTTTTTATAAATATAAATTTTATTATATAATAAAATTTATGCAATAATATTTTATATTATATTATTTTATTAAAATTTCTAATATAATTAATTTGTTTTTCCAAATATATTCTTCTTATTTTATTTATATGAAATTTGAATTGTTGTATTAAGTTGCTGCAAGGGGAAAAAAATTGTTTAAATAAGTTACCATCAGTATTTGGCACATGGACATAAAGTTTTCAAGATAAAGCTTAGTTATCCAAATCACATTAAATATATCTATTCAGTTAATTTAAGTGGGTATCTGTCAATTTAAGTAATTCCAAAAACCAAAGTAAAGAATAATAAAATTGAATTTTTCTTGGCAATATTTTGTGGCGATTGTGGCAGAGTAGATTTACATTTTTATTTTTTTTCGATAAAGATATATTCATATACAGTGTTCTAAATTATATAAAACAAAATTTGGCACAAAAACTAAAACAATAGTTAAATTTTAGTAAAATTTAAGTAATTCTCTGTATAATAAACTAATTTCACTCCGTCATAAAAAAAGGTAGCTTTAGTTATTTTTTAAAAAATTTTGTCATTTTTAAATAAAAGACCCATATATAAATTCCTATATAAAGTATTATTATTATTTAACAAGTTATTATGAATTTTATGTTAGAAGACACTTATTATATGATAATAAATTATGTAATTTAAATTTACTTATTTTTTAATAATTTTGTATAATTTTGTTATTAAATATATTATATAGTATAAAAAATACATATTTATAATATCAAAATTATAATAAAGTTTGTTTTAATCAATAAAAAAGAATAAATTAATAAAAGTTTGGGGTGTTATAGCCCTTTTATAAAAAGAAACCCTACAAAATATCATGCATGTATACATTATATATATATATATATATATTAAAATCTACACTAATTATATGTACTTTATCTATATTAACTTTCAAAAAACTCTAGTTTTAAAATAAGATATATCTACTCTATATCTCACTTACTCTATGTTATAACACAATCATACTATTCAGCAGCCAATTATCTTTCAAAAAAGATTATTGCACCGTGTTCCAGACTCAAAGCTTGCTACACTCGATATTACCTCACAGTAAATAGTTTAAGATTATACATGTTCAATATTCTATTAATTTTTTTGTTCAGAAGGAGTCATTTAAGTTTTCATTCCCTTATATATTCATATCTCTTCTACTACCAACTTGATGCATTAATGTTAGACCCTCCACGCTATAACCTAGAGGCCCTAAGCAATCTAAATAATTAGAGCATTTCTTATAATTTTTACCTTTTTCTATATTATTTGATGATCATATATATGCTAATACAATTTATTAGTTGAAAACACTAATCCGAAAAAAAGAATATTATCTTCTTAAAATTACAACGTAACCATGCCACATTTTGAATTGTGTTTAACTAAAAACTTCATCTGTATCCAATAGAACATTTTTAAATATGATTTCATTCCTTTAATATTATATATTCAAACCAAAGCAACCTACAATTCTTTCTATATTTTATTCTTGAACTAAATCTAAAATGGTAAATTGTTGAAAATAAGATATAATCTCATTATACTCTCATCTCAAGCCATTAGTAGCTCTTGTTCCATATTTGTATAACAAATCAACATCTTGAAAGGGATTACTATACCTCATTCAATCCACTTCTCACGTGATATTATTTTCTTTACTTGATTAAGAGTTTGAGTTCTGAATATATAATTATGGTAAATATTTCAAAAGAGAATTTTTCTAATATTAATAATTTCATTATTGTATTTATTATTTTTTAAGACAACATATATATATATATATATATATGAAAATATAATCAATATTTTTATTATTATATCAAAAGTATTTTTAACTTTATGAGACATTTTTACTATTTCCTTTCATTTATGAAATCTATGGAGAATATTTAAGAATTATATATAAATAAAATATTGTTCAAATGTTTTTTTTTTAATTTTAAACTCTTAATAATGTATAAAAAAATTGAAGGAATGAATAATCATATTAGTTTTTCTTATGCACCCTTTTAAAAATTATCTTCCAAATATCTTAACCATATTGATTAAAAACTCAATTAATAAGAAAACTTTTTAAAATTTGGAATAAAAGTGCATCTATAATACTAAATATTGCATTGTTTTATATATATTTTTTCTTATTTTTTAACTAATATTTTTAAAAGGCTCAATAATTTTTTCTTTAAAATACATAAATAATTTTAAAATTATCATATAATCTATATTATTTTATAAAAAAGATATAATAGTAAATATATATTAAATCAATATTCACGTATTCGTATATATTGTTATCACAACAATTTCACGACACTCTTATCATAACAAGAAACAAATCAAAATTTAAAACTAAGAATACATATTAACTTACCCTAGAATGGGAAAAAAATAAAAATTAGGAGACTTACCTATTGTTCTTTTCGTCTTAGTTGTGAGCAGAGGGCACAAATCTGTATTCATGAAGTTTGTGTAGGACACAAAAACATAAATAGAATAAGTAAAAGTTATATTAATTCCTTAGTTAGTCATGTCATAAATAGTGCTTTGGTTGTAAATTGTTTCTCTTTTTTGGGCGAAAATTGAAACAAATGGGTTTCTGCTCAATTTGTTTCACTTTCTATGGCTCACAATCATATTCTTGGCCCAAAAATCCTCAATCAGCCCTTTATAAAAATTTCACTAATTACTTCATTTATGAGTTAGTTTATAATTGATTTTGTGGAGTTTAAATTTTGAATTTTCAATTCTTGATCTAATTTATGGTTAAAAGATGTAAACTAAATTTTTAAGTCAGAAAGAAAGTTAAACTTAGAATTTTATTATTATTATTATTATTATTATTATTATTATTATTATTATTATTATTTTGTGTAATATACAACAAAAAAATGCGATGTTAAAGTATTTCTATTGTGGGAGTCATATACAAAATTATAAACTTAAGATCTGAGTCTTGTAAGATACTTTGATTAGAGTACGCTGACATAAAATTTAAGGCCTTGGATCGTTAAAAAAAAAAAAAAAAATCTATTTCTGAAACATATAATCCTACCAACATCTAAATAAAACATTAATTAAAGTCTGAGTTTTATATATACTAACCTTACATTATAGTAAAGAGAAAAAATGTCTTCACACAGTGAAATATATAAAAATTAAATTAAAATCTCATTGAATGAACCTTACAATGGCAATGATCTTATATGATACAACCCTTTTAGCAAATTTTTTTTCATAAATTCTTTTAATAATTGACCCAAAACAACTAATTGTATGTTACTAATAATTTTGTTTTCATTCTGGCAAGAACACATTTTATTAGAATATAAGCATCCAAAACATTACTCGTTAAAATTTTAATATATGTAGTTCATATCAATTATAAAAATCCACTTAATTAGTGGACCAAAGACCTAATTACAAATAGTAAAAAATAGCTAGAGATTAAATTATAATTATTAAAAGTATTCAGAAATTAAGTTATAAATAATAAAATTATTTAAGGATCAATTTTTAATTAAAGTGAAATCAATTTACCATTTAAAAAATTTCAAGGGTTTAAATACAATTATAAAAAATATTTTAGAAGTTAATAGGAAAAGACCAATTTCTTACACTAATAATTAATTAATTAATTTTACACTTATTAAACCATTAATATATTTATTGTTATTATTTTAATTATTAATTTAAATGATTATATCTTAAAGAGGTTTCTTGAATTTTTTTTTCATCAACTAAATGGATCATATTCTCATTTATGGATGTCATTCTCCTTTGATAAATTGATTCTTGTAGTGTGTTTTTTTTTTTCTGATTTTCTTGCATGCCACTGATAATGTTCGTAACCACAAGTTATATACAAATAATATAATGTATGTCACTCAAAATTATATAAAATCTTTTTAATTAACTTGTTAACTTTTCGTAAAACAAAATATTAAAATAAAATATAAGGTTAGGGATTTTCATGCATATTTTTTTATAAAACTCAAAAAAAAAAAAAAAAAAAAAAAAAAAAAAAAAAACAAATCTATCATCCTTTCCATTGAGATGTAAGAGATAATAATGAATTAGATGAGAACTTATTGGACGAAAAGAAAGGATGACATTGGAAAGAGACATGTCAATCTTGACTTTTGAGGACCATCTCAAAGCCCTTCGAGCTACCAAAGGGAACCTTTGAATGTCATGTGACATTGTTTTTCCATGATTTGTCTTCGTTTTATTCTTTTTAATATTGTAGGTAAGTGGAAATGTCATGTCGGGTGAATTTGGTAATGTTGGTGCATTTGGAAACGTTGTATTTGGCTAATTCACTAGAAACACCTTGTGTGTGTTGGTTTTTGCACCATAATAATGTAATTTTTTTATCTACTAAAATGAGTAAGTTGTATTATGGAAAGATTATTTTAAATAAAAAGGTTGTTTAATACCTACATGACTTTAATAGAAATGATTAACTATCTTGAAATCGTATCATTCTGCATGATTTCATTCAAAAACTTTACACTACTTTAATATATTAACTATTTTGAAATCGTATCATATATTTCATTCAAAAACTTTACACTAAAGCTGCATTTCAGTAAGAGAATTTTGATTAACTAAAACTACATTCAAAACAAAAGTCATACAACCGTCTCACAATCTCTATTTAAGATTTTGAACGAAAATGGTATCTTATATCACAACTTTGACCACATTAAATGGGCAAAGTTAAAATTGTTTTGGTAGTACACAACTTTTTTAAGCAAAAATGTCACCCATTTGACTTGTTTATTTCAGTAAATAAAAATAAAAAAGTTACCTGTCTCGTAATATAAAAAAAAATACACCACTTCCATGAAAAAACCGGTGTGTTGGTCTAAATCTAAGGTTTGTTTGATTTTTAAAGTTAAGTATATATCAATGTCTAAAATGAATGAGTGTTCACCAAAATAAAATATCGTTTACAGAACACGTGGGTAATAAATTGATATAAATTTTATGTTGAACTCCGACTAATTAAAAATTTTAAAGTATACATAAAGTCAAATTGATATAATAAGTTGATATAAATTTCACATTGAATTCTCATTAATTAAAAATTTTATAAAATATACATAAAGTCAAAATGACACATATCGTAATAGTTTTAGTTATCTGCGTATATAATCTAAGATTATGCTCAACAGGTGCACCAAGAAATTCCTATAACTGCATCATATGCTTTCCTGCAACATATAAACCACAATAAATGGTATAACTAAGTTTTTTTTTTTTTCTTTAATGAGTCTTCTATAAAAATATCTCTTGTCGCCAAAATAATTCTCTCAATTTTTTTCATTTTTATTTATTTCGTCTAAATATTACGAGTTCTTCATTTGATTTCTTTTAAAGAACATTAATGAGAAATGCGTAATATTCATCGAAATAAATGCCATTACCGGTAATATTTGTAAGGTCAAACAGAAAATATATATCACACTTTGAGAAATTAAATGAGAAGGAAACTATATTTGAAAAAAGAAAAAACCAGTTTGGATATGAAACGCAGTGTAATGGATAGATTCGTTTGAAAACATGCACACAAATAATTAATGTAAATCGAGATAAGAACTGTCCCCAGAGTTAGAGATATGCTATATATAACCGACACATAAATATTTAAGTACCTCTAGAAATAGTGTTAGCTGCAGGACACGTATCCCACCATTGGTTCCAAGCCACATTTGTCTTGAATTACCTTAGGTCAAAGGAATATCCTAACTTCACGTCCCAAAACTTATCTCTACTCTTTGCATATACCCTCTTACGATGAAACATTTCATAAATGCAGCTGACATGGTAGTTACAAAATCCAGGAGTTCGTGAATTGTATACAAGAGGGTTTTCTTTTTTTTTTTTCATTATGCAAGGATTAATGATATATGGTATCTATGTATGTATCCTTCTCTGTCTCTTTTCCTGTGCATTTATGAGCATAGAACGTAAATGAGCATGAGGCTACACAGGAACGTTAATGTGCATTCAATGGGATTGGTTCCTCAAACTAAGAGTGCATCTACAACCCTTGATTTGAATTAAAGAACCTTGACTTGACTGATCGCTTTAAACTCAGATAAATGCATCCTTATATATCTACTTTAAATGCATTTTCTCACCTTAAAGAAAGAAAATCCCTTGGAGGGCGGATATAGAATGTACTGTATGGGCACAAAATTTAGCCATTCAACTTTGGATACCGGTTATTAAGGATTATGGATAGAATTTGTTAAAATTTATCTGAATTTTAGATAGGTTATAGCTCCAGGGACTACTTATGTATATCAATTATTTCTTGCTGTTAAAAAAAAAAAGTTATCTATATCAATAAATTAATTATGATAACCAACTTCTGGCTGTAAGTTATATTTCTTTTTCAAATCTACTGTTTGCCTTCGTTGTAACTCGACAGATCTTCATGTGTTTTATTTGTAGTCTGTGATAATTTTAGAATTCATATTTGCCTTGTATATGCAGCAGGTTTAGGTTTTTGTTTTAATCAGCAAAACATAAAGTAAATTATTTAAAGAATGCTTTAACTCTTTTATAAAATTATTCAAACTGTACCACCTCTTTTCCTTTATTTTACTTCCTACATATAATTATGAAAAAATCCGGTACGCAAAAGAAATCTAAATTAAAGCCACAATACCCATAACGTAGGCAGCAGCAGGTTAGTTAATACATGTGTAGTAGATTTCTGGCTTTTGAGGGAGCAAAAAGAATGAAATCACATCTTAAAAGTGATTTCATTTGAGTTTGAAAAAAAGAGTTGAGCTAATTTATTGCAGAAAAATTATATATAGGGGTAAACTGAAAATACTAAATGACACTTAAATTACATTTAGAGAAAAAAAAAACATAAATTTTATGTGTTATGATATAATCTGATGAGTCGCCTTCCTCTTTTGCTTTAACATTATTATAAGATACCATGAAATTAACAACCCACGGAAAAAACAATCCATGTTACTTGTTTGAAGACTGGTTACCCAGCAAGATGTTAAAAGTGAACCTCTTAGGAAACTCAGTATTCGTTGTTAGAAAAAAAAAAATAGTCAAATTGAACATTTGTTGCAATGTGAAGAAAAAGTATTCACAAATTAAGAATCAGTATCCAGCCAAATGGGCTTGGTTTCAAATCCGTAAAGAATGTACCGAAATTCTGTTCTGGCAAGATGGATAATCAATATTCGAGAATAGTCTGTACATAGCAATATGATGATGATAGCAGGTTAATTTCTACAGTACTCACTTATTGGCATTCGTTCTCACAACCAGATTAAGTACTGTATTAGGCAGAGCTAGAGTTAATCATCACCCCACTGTTTCTGAACATACACTTAGGCTTTTTCAAATGGAAAAATAAAAAGATAAACGTAAGGTCAAAGTTGAAAATTTATACGTATCTCTGGACGTTCTTAATAAATAACTAGCAGAAAAGACTGCACCTTCTCTTCAAGAACTTTGAAGGGTTCTGATCTGGTGGGTGCATGAATTTGCAGTTAGGACAGGAAGGAGACGACTTGCATAGCATTACCAGCATGTGGCAGCGCATGCAAACTGTTGCAACCATCTCATTGTAATCATCCTCAGTTGATGACAGCCACGAGGGAGAACGAATATTCATACCTTCTGAATCTTTCTTACACTTGCTCGGTTCATTGAATAGACCCTGATCACGTTCACTCAAACCTCCTGGGGAACCAGAAGTCTGCTTCTCATTCATATTGTAACTGTCTTCTCTTTTCCTCAGTGATTCACATGTCAAATTCAGCTCCAGGTCTAAACTCATGTGATGAGAAGGAGGTGGTTCGGGACTTCTTTTGTGGTCCTCTGATGTTGTTCGTGTGTTACACAACTGTATCTGCCCTGACTACACATGGAAAAGAAAGATCAAAGATCAACAAGAAGATCATTTGAGACATATGTTTTGACAGTATAGTTAAATATATATAGATACCTGAATAGTGAGATATTGACGCCATTTATCTGAAGAAAAAGGGGTCTCAGGGTGAATCTCTATATCAAAGATAGATTTCTTTTTCTCTATGGTTGTTTGATCCTTGAAGAAGTCTTCGGCAAATGGCTCTTCCCATTTTCTCTTCTTTGATGATGCTTCAAATTCTGCATGAATTTCAGGCCTTGGACTCTCGGCCAGCGCTTTGTGAAAGGAGACCATAGTTTGAAAGAGAGGTTTCACCTTCAAACCTTGGCTGTTTTTCTGTGATCAAACAAATGTAAATGTAGTATAAGAGTGAGAGGTCTTTATATAGGACGAGTTGGCTTTTCGACTTCCGGGTTTTAACTGCAAAGGGGTCAAAATTTGAAGATCAAGAGAGGGACGCTGCTTATGCAAACGTGCTTACCAAGTTGGCTTCTTAATAAATGCACACTTTCAAGAAGTTAATTGTGCCTCTGTGATGTTATGTAAAAAAAAAAAAGAAAAAGGAAAAATTGCAAACATTCACTTACTCTATTTACCATTTCTTTTCTTATTTATTTCTTACTGTATCACATCATTTATCACATTTAAACTTCTTATAAAAGAAATTAGAAAATTAAAAAAAAAACTTATTTTTTAGGCATTTTAATAAAAAAAAATCTGTTACTAATTAACATTTATCATGATTTTTTTTTTTTACTTTAATTGTTCTGTTTTCTTCCTATTCGCCTTCCCTCTCCATTTTTAATGAACATTTATAATCACTCTAGAAAGTCTATGAAGAAATTTTAGGTGATCACATCAGTCCTTACAGCATTTAATTTATAAACAACGTAGGTCAAATATGATTTAATTGTGAACGAGATTGATTAATTTTTTTCTAAAAATGTATATAAAAAATATTTTACATTCATATACACTTTTTCTAGACTCAATTATAAATAAGAGTAATCACTCTTTACATTGATTAAAAAATTATTTAGATTTAATTCTATAAGTTGCATTTAAAAATATTTTTTCTAAAGTCATTTGAAGTTTGATTTTAAAAATAAAAGATTAATTAAAAAAATTATCAATTAACAGTTTATTTTCTTTTTGAAGTAATATCATTAAATCACGATAAAAATAGTTAAAATTTACCTGTATTTAATTTTATCTATTGTATTTTTTTTCTTACAAAGAAGTGTAGATGCAAATATAAAATACGACTAATAGTAAACTTTAATTATAAGATGTGATATTTTCATTTTCAACAGAATTAAATGACATCTTCAATTCTCAAATAAATAAATCCTTAAATCGATGTGTCAGTATTATATGAGTTTAATATATTAATGAAAATTTTATTCTGCCTTTTTTTTACACGATTCCTTGCAATCTATATCGTAGCAAATTAAAAGAAGTGAGAATATAAAATCTTAGCATGGAAAAAGTATGAAAAAAATGTGCTATATATTGATATTAATGTGGTTTCCACTAAATGAAAACCATTTATTTCTTGTGTGCCCCTTCCCAAATTCCAAACCCAAAAAAAAAAAAATTGAAAATGCGCTTTGAGTATTATTGATATTTTTATAATAAAAACCGACAAATATGTGTGTTTGTTTAAATTTAAAACAATTATTTATTTAGAAACAGATAACATTTGTTTATTAAAATAAATTGAAAACTACTTATTTCTAAAAGAAGCAAATTAAACAAACACATAAATAAAACATATTTTTTTTATTTTATTAAAAAAATATAAATGATTAAGAAAAAATCAGTTCATCATTAGAAGATTAGGTCAAAAGTACTTACGGTATTACAATTTACTTTGTCTAACAACGCCAAGGAGATGCATTAAACAGAAAACTTGTTTGTCTTCTTTTTATCAGCATGAAAACTTTTTCATTTGAGTTTGATTAATTGAAAAATGTTTTGAGATGAACAAACATATTTTAATTTTAAGAATGAAGCAATGGTTACATTTAGTTGCAACCATAACTTAGTACTAGTATATGAAGTAGTATGAATAAAATAAGATAAAATTAATTGGGGTGCATGTTGACATGACGTACTACTATAAAGGGGAGGGAAAAGGCAAGAGAGGAAGCTTTGGCAGTTATGAAAGGCGGTGAGAAGTGGAAGACTATGGATGGAGAGGTATGGCATGGTCATTAATGTTGTTAGTGTGTGCAGTTGAAAGGAGGGTCTTCAATGCCATTGCCATTACCAATGGTTCTTTAATGTAAATAATAACTCCAACTTCCCCAATTGGGTCACTCACAAAACTAATATCTTTAAAGCTCTCAACACCCTCTTCACCCATTAAAACGAACCACACCATAGATGACCTATGCTATTAAACACCCCAGAACAAGCCTTTAAAGCCTCTCAACACCCTCCCCATTAAACCAACCAAGTCCTATGAGTTACCAAATAAATAAAAGCCAATTTAATGTTCCTTTCACTTCTCTCTCTGTTTAATAAATCTTCCAAACAACCCCTCCTCCTCTCTTCACAGTCATCCCTGTATTGTATACGCCTATGAAGCAAATAGATGATACGAAACAAACACACCAACACGTAGATACAATTAAATTGAAGATTATACTATACAAGACACTACTATATATAACTATATATGTAATTATGAATTTATTAAGACGTATTTAATATATTTTTTAAAAAATCAAGAGAAATATATCGAAAGACAAAGTTACTAAAATCATAATATTTAACTTATACATTTATTCATCCTCACTTAAAAATATAATTTCTAAATCTAATTTATCAAAAGATGAGTTAGTAATTTTAAGAATTCCATTACAATATTTCACAATTTAGTTTTATATGTTTTTTTATTTTGATGAGAGAAGAAAATTACTACAGATAAATACTAAATTGTTTGTTCTTTTAGGTGTCATTTTTTTTTAAAGAATGTACAACAAGAAGAACATGATTGTCCTTAGCTTAAGAATTATCTTTAGAAGTATTGGTGCGTGAGCTCCATGAATAATCCAACGTGATTTTACATCGCCAAAATCTTCTTTCATTTGAAAAGTTTGCAAAGTATATATTTATTTGTCTTCTTATATCCGTATCATCAAAATATTTTTTAAAATATTTTTTCCTTTTAGAAATAATTTTCACATCTTGATGTGAGACAAGTTGGTGTGAATCTTTATTTAACTATTTATAATTATAATATCTATAACATTAAAAATATATAAATATAAAGAACGTAATGTTATCAATTTATGATATTATAAATAAAATGTACACAACAAAATATAACCATAAAATAATTTAATTTTATAATATATTACCTTGGATTTAAAAAATGAGCAAGACAATGAAGATGTGTGCTTCCAATTATCAATTAATATTGAGTTTAGTATCTCAAAAATGATGATTGTTCAACTTTTTTTTCTTTCTTTTATGTTAACCTTTCTTACATTTTCAATTATTAAACATCTCATATACTAAGTGAAAAATAGTCATAACCCTACTTATGTTTTGGAGAACATCATAAACAGGAGCAAATAAAAGTAAGCGTGTAATCAATTTTCATCAATCAACAAAGTTTCTTTCACAAATTGTGCACTATCCATGTTGTCCTCTCTTTGAGAAGATCATTTATTACTAATAATAATTTATTGGAGTCCTTTTTTCAAACTTCTAAACCTTTTTAGCATGACTATAGTTGAAGTAAATATTGTTAGAGCAACAAAAAGTAACATCACTAACAAAGTTTTTAATAAAGTAACATCATAGACTGTCCCATAATAGACTTTTTAATAAAGGTAGCATCATCAATAATTTGTATAATCCAAGAACATTATTTATAAGTATCACTATTTTTTTTAGTTCTTTTTGTTACATGAAAAATTTTCAATACAAGATCCAAGATGTGCATTACACAAGGAATCCAATATATTGAAGAAAATTAGGACCCACAAAGAAAACATGGAAGAGGAAGGACAATGGGCAAACATTCGCCCAAGTTGTAAAAGGTGGTAAATACTCCAATATAACGAATGAGAAGAGATGGAATGGATCAAAAATTATAGTCAAAGAAAGCTTGAAACTGTATAAAAATTGTTTAGAGGACAACATACTAGAATATGATGAGATGATGATACCACCAGAAAACCTAAATGAAAAGTTAAATGAGGACCTAAGAAGACAAATAGTAAATGGGAATGACAAATAGTTTGGATGAGTGAATGATTTAAATGAAAAAATCTTGCATCTACAAATTGATTGAGGAACTTAAGAAAGTTCGCTTAGATAGAGACCAAGTAGATAACGAGGTAGGAAGGCTAGTGAAAATAGTGAATATACAATCAAATCAACATATAATTTGTTACAAAATAGGAGTGAAACAAAGAGTGATGGCACATTCACTATAATCTATGGAAGATTAAGACTCTATCTAGTGCAAAGCATTTCACTTGGCAAGTTCTCATCAATAAAGTAGTAACTAAAGATAGGGAGTAGTTAATAATGATAATTATGTCTTACGTGTAAGGAACAAGAAGAAACAACTAGTCACCTATTTTTTTCTTGCAAGGTAACATACCATGTATGGTATATGTGTGACAGATGGTTGAGTATCATTAATGTATCACAATACTAACCAAAAGCACATTTTAACCAATTTTGCATCAAACAATTAAACAAGAAGGTAACATGATATGGAAAGGTATGTGGTTAGCAGTCATTTGGACATTGTGGAACCAAAAGAATCTTGTTGCAAGGTTGGTGTAGAAAAGATATTCTGCATGGCAGAAATGAAGATGTAGGCTTGGATAAGAAATATGTTTCCTAAAGCACAATTCTTGTATGCAGATTGATATTTTAACCCATTGGTTTGTTTAAAAATGACCAGGTAGATAAGGACGGTGTAACCATCGGAAGGCAAAACGTAACTCCAAGTGAATATGAAATTCAGTCTATTAATCTAAATAGGGACAAAAGTTGACTAGGACAGGGATAGAGAAAAAAATTCAGAGGTTGGGAAATAAATCAAACCTAAAATTGGAATAGGCCAATTAAAAGATAAAAATTAGCTCTGTACAAAAGGAACATATTGACAACATTAACAAACATAAAGGATATGTAAACCCAATCACACATTGAGATTTAACTTTAAACCTGTCAAATTTTCTAGGTTTGGGGTTGTTGGGATTATGGGGAAAGGTCAAGGATGATAATAAGATTAAGGAATATGACATGATGAGGCACATCTAAGATATTGACATACATAAATTGTTTTGCAATAATCTAGTTAATATGAGCATTTAAATCATGCATGATGCAATTTTGGCTAACTCATCTAGTCTTTTTTATCAACGAAGAATAAATTAAATTAAAGGAGCATTTTAGGGATGCTCCAACATATTCCAAGTGTCGCAATCTTAACAATCTATTACATTGTCATTTGTGAGTCGTACAACTAATACTACTTAATAAGAATACCAACCCATTCAGATCATCTTATAATAACCCACCACAACAAACACAAGATTGCAATTTAGGTTGACATTGCCTTGTGGGGATTACGTGTGATTGTCATTGCATCCTTTGCTTCTTCACTAGCGTATAAATGCGCTAATGTTCCTGACTTTGATGATGGCATCAGGTTAGTAGGTATTATATGGATACAGTGTTGGCTTAACTTGTCACATAGCTACCAAATAATGTAGTCTAGGGTGACATTCAATGGCTTGCTTCCAGGCTAACCTATCTAGTAAAGATGGATAGATTGAATGACATGTGTTGTAGGAATACAAGATGGTTGTCAGAGTAAAAATGACAAGGACTAAACTGTTTGATAGACGATAAAAAACATCCAAAGTGAAGATTCAAGAACAAGTGCAAAGATGAAAGGAGCTAATGAATGAAAACGATTTCAATAAGTGAATGTAAGTATATAAATGCACGTAAGTTGTAACATTAAGCAATATGATACAACAAAAACCTGAATTTCACTTAGTTAACATGATTGTATCTTGCTTCTAGACAAACACTCTACCTTATTTATTTGGTACAATGTTAATAATCTTTCATATGAGACAATATAAAGTGTAATGTAAATAGATGGATTTACCAATGATTATATAATCACTCATCCTTGAAACAAATGTTCTGTAATTAGGTTGAGCATCCAAAAAATGTTTCATTTTATTTAATTGTTTGTTGATAAAAAAATGGTGTTGTTTTTACCCGATTTTGAGTGTAGGTCTCCTGCAGTGGACGAGCACGACTGAGCTGATGATGGTCAAATGGAGAGATGATTCACCTGCAAAAGACTCTTCCACACTCAAGCCAATAAGAGTGTGATTAAATGTATGAGGAAGTGTATAATGAGATAAATGATATACTTCCTATAAACTTATGTTAATTATTTATAATGACCAATTATAACCTTATAATCAATCAATATCAATTACAATAATTACTATTAACTAATAACTAACTAATAGTTAATAAACTCAGGTGAATTTGATCTTATTGTTGGATAGGTACAAGTATAATACAACTTAAAGTATGTAAGTGATAAAATTTAATATAATCAAACCTTTTCTCAAATGTGTATACATATTAAGTGGGGTTTGTAAGAAAGTAACTAAACATAGTTTAATTTGTTGTATTCATGAAATGATATTCTAGTCCATAACCGAGAAATGGCTAGGTGGGTCAACGTGTTACATGACAGAGCAGCAAATATGGCTTCACTTCGTGTAATGCATGTCTATCTTCACGTACGTTATCCACACAAAATCACGACAGAACACTTTCATTCTGATTATCTCGTAGAACATTCATTGAGGTAATTGGACCATCTTAAAACCTGAAATCAAATGTTTTCGGACAGTTGATAATTAATCTTATTTTATTTTCCTGCTGTTTTTATAAATGATTTGATTCAGATCGTAACATCAAAATATTAGTTCAGGAAAGGCAAATGTAGATGTGACAAAGCATCTGTAATACATATGTTTGTCTTTTTAGGGGATTTTGAGTTATATTTCTTTACATGGAAGTATAGGCTTGGCCTCTTAGGTTCCGAGGGCTGTTCATTGCTAACGTCACCAATTACAACGAAATGCTGTGGTGCCCTAAATAGACGAATTGCTAACTCAAATTTAACTGTGAATTACCCAAGAAGATAATCAAACGCTTATTTGTTCAGATTTCTAGACACTTGATCAACTAATTGTGTATTGAGATGATAAGTATGCAACAAACATTATTAAAGAATGAAATAAAATGAACTATGCGCTATCAAAATTAATGAGTGTTCGTGCTAGTATAACTCAAATCAATTAGATATACTTACTTTTCTAGTTGTGAAAAAGTGATTGTCATACTGCAAGTGAATCTGCATTTAATAATGGACAAAATTTATTTACAATTCTTGATTTCCGTTAGAATTGAAGTTTCAAGATCATTTGCACAACAAATATTTATATCAAATGTTGATGGTTGTGGTAAGACTTGTGGTTGGACATGGGTCCATTTGATACTTTCATGATGGATTATTGTAATGTTAAAATAATTTTTGGTAAGCAAAAACCACACCCCAGGCTTTTAATAGTAAGGGATCATGTCCATACAAAAATTAAAGACTAACCTAATTAAATTTTTGAGGTAAAACAGTTGAAATTCCATCAGAATTGAAGTGGAGTCCATCATGATTTTGAATTGAATCCTAACTTGAAAAAAATAGTTATTGAATCCTTAATTAGTGTACTTAAAAGTTTGTTCTGATTATTAAGAAGAAAAATGGTTGCCGTTATTTGTGATGTAAAGAGATAGTAGGTAGTACTAGATGGTAAAGAGAAAAGGGTGCCAACTACCAAGCCATTAAAGGCATTGAGAGATAGATGGAGTGTTCAATTTGAAGTAAGTTCACCTGCCTTCATTAAACCTCCTTGAATTCACTTAAATGCAAACTTCAACAGCGACCAAATTAAAACAACTCTGTTTTCTTGGTCATCTTTCTTCTTCATTATCAACAGACAGTTTTCTTCTGTTAAATGCCCCCAACCCACCCTGCCTTCCATTCATTTATGTTTCCCTCTTTCTTCCTGTTCCAATCACTCCACACTTACTACAAACAAACAGTCAAAATCTACTCAGCTACCTTAGTTCAAATCCACAACCATTTCACCTCCTTCTCCTTCTATTTACCATTACCAAACCCCCAAAAGAAGCACTTCATCTATTAAGTGATTTTCAACAAGAATTTATGTCTACATACGTTCTTTAAAAATAAAACTTTTGAGACAGATACCAAATTTTTTTCATCAGTTTTTCAATTCCAATTTTGCAATATTTAAATCATTTTCTTATTGTACGAATTAGTGAGATAAAATTCTAATTTTAATTAAAAATAGCATATATACATATATTATTTAAAATTTTCTTCGTATTTTATAATATATATCCTTATCTCATCCTTTTTATATAAGTGAAAAACCCAACTTTTTAAATTATGTTATTTCTCTTTAAAATTAGGTCAAACACTTTTGTAGAAACTCCTAAAAAATAAGTCACTTATTTTTTAAGAAAAAAAAAAAAAAAA
>Ga0209700_103513_pt1 | contig 29912 bp, 12 predicted proteins | sample SiratroredBW_FD_187528 | JGI IMG/M metagenome (GOLD analysis project Ga0209700, IMG submission 187528) | Root nodule microbial communities of legume samples collected from California, USA - Siratro red BW (SPAdes) (version 2) | ecosystem: Host-associated > Plants > Roots > Nodule | place: USA...
CTTCTGTAAACATAAAACAAGGTATGCTTTCTGGTAAGCATGGTGTGTTTTTTGGTAAACAGGGTGAGCAAGGTGTGCTCTTTGGTGAACAAGGTGAGCAAAGTGTGCTTTTTGGTTTTTTCTCTCGAAAGAGGTTAGAACTGTTTCTTGGAGGTGGCCATGTGATCAAGTTGGCATCTGATGGAGGTTTGTACCCTTCTTTCCTCAGGGTCTTAATTCCTTCCCTGTATATTGGTAAAGGGGTTGTCTTCTTTCTGATTCCAATCCATGGGCGATTTTCAGGGTCGTCTTTTCTGGATGGTTTTGGTGGCGGCTTGCACCACCTCTTCTTTTTGAGATCATCCTCATCATCATCAGAGGAGTCAGAGTCATTGTCTGAACTGCAGTTGCAGTCTGGATCACATACGGATGAATCTACGTCCCATAAAAAGTGTCCATTTAATTTGTCAGAGAATATAGCCTTTCCGTTTTGTTGGAAAGAATGGACTGGGATCTTTCTTTCTTTGTCTCCAAGAGTGATCATCATGGTGTGGAAAACAGGAAGAGTTCCACTGGAATCTTTATTTCTCCATTTGAACGTAGTTTTGATACTACCGTCAACGGAGTTTCTTCTGAAAGTAGCCTCTGTAGATATCAGGGGCTTTTCTTTTTTCTTGAAGTTCTCATAATTGCTTATCCACTCAGTTGGGATAAGCTGTCTGAGTTCTTCTCTAGGAATCTGTCTAGGAACTTGGATTATTGTGGGAATTTCTTGGTCTTCTGCAGCTAAGACCTTCAGAGCGTTTCCTGCAAATTCTTTTTCTCCAGGAAGATCAAAACAGTGATCTTGAATCCTGTAGATTATTTGGTGGTGGAGTGTTGCTGAAAGAGCGGTCTCTTCCTATGGTGCTCCTACAAGTTGTACTTGTACCTTGAATCTGTTGGGAAGAGTGGGGTCTTTCAACTGAATATTAAAGTTTGGGAAAATGGTAAGGACTGCACTTCCAGTGTTGAGTGTTGTTAGTACCGTCCCTATCACAGCTTGTTCATACTGTTGATAGGTGGAGTCCAGCAGTGTGACTCTGGCAGTTACTGGGAGTCCTTTTCTTCCGTGGAGGGTCAACGTCAGTCTGACTGCTCCAAGATGAAGGGCCACGTAGTCTAGAGCTATCCATTGCTTTATAAGCTCTTTGCTTATTTCTAGATCTACGTACTGTTCTGCACTAGTAGCATGAAGTGCCACCTGGTCCATTCGGGAACTTTGGATGTATTCCCAGCTTCCTTTTCGTGGTGTAGAGATCAACTTCTTGATGGAAGAGATCCATGGGAATTCTGATTTATTTCGTCGAAAAACATTATATGGGCTTAGAAGTGGTGGTAAAGCATGGTCGATTTGAGATTCTTCTGAGATATGCTGATATTCTATAAGGTTTCCTATTTTAGAGGAAAGGGTCTTTTTACAGGAGTCTGGGATACTAATCTTCGAAGAAAGACTGATAGGGGTTTCTGAGGAGGTGGATGGTATGTTCATGATTTAGGAAGATCTCTCTCTACTCACTTTAAATTTATATAATGCACCCAGTTTTTTAAAAGAAATGAACTCAGCTAGATATCAGTTAGGCTCTGATACCATATATAAACATATATATATAAAATTCATATATATATATATATATATATATATATATATATATATATATATAAAACATATATATATATATATATAATATATATATATATATATATATATATATATATATATATATATATATATAAAACATATATATATATATATATAACATATATATATATATATATATAAACATACATCTTACATTGGATATTTCGTACCGATTATATATAAAACTAAATTATAATAAATAAGTAAAAAAATAAAGTACAAATATTGTAACATTCCAAAACTATTGCTCTTTTAAATGCTATGATTAGTATTATTATTTAAATGATTTAAATAATCTTATATGTCTTAGAAATAACTAAATAGATGTATAAAGAATTTGCCATCTATTTTAAGAGTTAATAATTAAAGTTTCATCTAACACTTTTCTCTAATAAAACTAGAGATTGAACATTGGTTTGATGAAGTCATTGAAAAACAATTGAATATTAAATTTTTGTCTTTTATTTCACAAAGTGTTGTCAAAGATGAAAAATCTTAAGACTTTATCTAATTTTCCTGATCCTACGAATACTAGAATACGTGAGATGCTTAATCTGATACGGTTTGGAGAGATATTAGAAAGAAACAAAATAATGTAAGGAAATAACTTTTGCATAAAAAATTTATGAGAAGAATATACCATCTACATCAAAGAGAATAAACTTGCATATAAAGACTAATCATCTAGACCAAGTAACTTGTTTCATTTTAAGTATTATAATATGATGAGACTGTTGAAAGTCTTAGCTAATCATTTGAAAATCATTTTATTTACCACAAAATAAAAAAAAACTATTTAAATAATAAATAATTGTTAAAAATTAAAAAATATTAATATTTATAATTTTTTAAAATTATGTTGTTAGGTCCCGACTCAGGTCGTTAGATCGAGCTTAATGGAGGCATATCCACATTCAGTCAAGTTGAAATTAACTGGGTTAAATTTGACTAAATCAAGTTGGCTCATGTTCACTAATGTTGAGGTCGAGAATATATCAAACTTAATTAGGTTACTCTCACATCTTCTTGAGCTAAATCTATCCAAACACAGGTCGAGCTAAATCAGTGTAGACAAAGTTGACTCAAAATATAAAATTCAAAATATGAATTAGAGAAAATATAAAGAATTCAAATTCTTACCTTTTTTAATAAAATTTAAATTTCTTTAATTTTAAATAATATAATTACTTTAATTAAATTTTATAATTTCATTTTTTTAAATTCTTTATCCAAATAACATATTTTAACAAAAATATTTCAATTTCTTTAAAAAAAATAATTATCTTCTTAAAATGTCCCATCCGAACACATGGTTAAATGAGGTGTGAGAAACATACGGTGGCACAAAGGTAAAGAAAAACCCAACATCAATAGAACATTTTAACCCTTTAGAAATCACATGCAATAGTAACAGTAAGTACAAACACAATAAATACAAGAGATTCTGCAAACTGAAAAGAGATTCTTTCAAAAGCAAACTAAAAGAAAAAAAACAAAACTCCACTTATTGGAATCTACGAAGCACAGGTTCAAAAGCAGCTCTATGATAGAACACACGTATGATTGATCATCTTGCACACAGTGGTCCATTCACAGCTTGCAAGTAAAAATACTTGCCAAGCTACTGCAAACTTCTTTTCTCCTTCTTTATGAATATGAAAGTGATCAGAATGAAACAATAACCAATCCATTGAATTTGATTTGGGTTTGGATGCCACACCATTCTTCATCTCAGGAAGGGACAAAAATAGGCCAATGCCTGCAATCCAAGTTCCCAGTTAACTCCTGAATTTTTATGCTCACTGAAGGATTATATTTACAAGCCAATAAGTTGCAACTTACCCATTAAGCACTTGAAACTGCATTAATGGCTGGTTTAGCCATGACGTTTGTAACACCAGCATGGTCTGTGAAAAATAAACGATCAAATTTTAGGCATGAATTACAAATTTATTAGAATATCATAGATTTTGACTATTTATATGTAACCATTTTAAAATTTGACATATTTTACTTACTAAAGGGTGTTCTTTGTACGAAGAAGCAAGCTCCAATAACAATGTAGCACAGCAGGAGAACAAGGCCTTTCAAGTAGTGAGAAGTACCATCCTATATAAATAAGGGTGGTTTTGTCAATCCTTATATTCCATTAGGAGATTGAATGAAAATGTAGTGTTTTTGTCTCTTGAATTTTGTTAAGTATACCTGTAAAGTGAAGCTCGTGAGTATTATTGCCAAAGCGACGGAACCTGTCTCTAGGAGGTTGAAGTCCAAATCCATTTTGATACCCATTGTCCAAGCAACGATCACACATAAAGGGACCTATATTGTAATTGTATAATCTTTCATTAAAAGAAGCAGAAAAAAGAAGAACTGCATGAACTTATGAAAGTATCCATTTACATATTATATTTAGGTGTGTATCTTACCACAAACATGCCAATCTGAGTTGCTGAACCCAATGCAACACCCAATGAAATGTCCTGTAGTCAAAGCATACTTTAGTTTCTATGGATTTCATATTTTCTTCAAAACATTTATTGGTTGGTCAATAAGAATATTATACTAAATGTAACACTCTCAAGTTCTCACCAGCTTGTTCTTGAAAGCAAATATGATTGCTCCTGCATGTTCAGCTGCATTGCCAACTATAGGTAGCAAGATTATGCTGAGGAAGCTCACAGACAAACCCCATGAATCTGATGCATCCTGTTATAAGTTTGGCAATTTTATCATCGATACTATACATAGCCAAAATAAGATTCGTTTTTTCTAAATATTTTATGAGCATTACCTCAATTGTATCCACCACATATTCAGACAACAAAGCAATGAACACAGTCATCCCAATCAGCCAAGCAATGCCACTCCAGAGTCCAATGACAGCTTCTTCATCTGAACCATTGTTGTCATCTTCATCCTCCTGACCAATTCACAATGTTAAATACTTCTAAGATGTTGGCATGAGTTAGATTCATTAATTACAAACCAACTTCACCATTTTCATGGTTCAAGAAAAAAAACCTTACATCTTCAGCTTCAAATAACTGCCTGTGTGTCCACAGTTGAAAGATAATGTAAACAACATATGCAATCAGCATCACAATGCTAGCAGCTCTTGACAAGTGGAGTGAAGGATCAACAGTGAGAGCAGCTGAGGCAGCGCTATATTTGAACAGCATTGGAAGTAAGTAGCACAACAATGCCAACAACAGCATAAGCGAGTTCACATCTCCTTGTCTCTGTAAATTCAATTTCAATTAACCTTAGTCGTTGTTCCATTACTAAAAAATGAAAAACACCAAGAACAAATGAAAAATATACACACATTAGAAGAAACTGTAAATGGATGTTAGAGTCTTACTCTATCATATCTTTGTTCCAATCTAAGGTTTGCAATGCCACCACACAATAGAGAGGTGCCAAGAACCAGAAGAAGGTTTGAAAGAATAGATCCCAACAGAGAATACTTGACCACAGCAATTTTGTTATTGCTGAGGGCAAATATTGCTATTATGAGCTCAGTAACATTCCCACACGTCGCGTTCAGCAGTCCTCCAACTGTAATTGAGAACATGTGAAACATTTAGCTGCAGTGATACCACGATCAATTTTACTTCACAATTTGTTGGAGCACGCTTTTTTACTGTAGTTTAAACCCATTGATTTTACTGTTTCCAAGAAAAAAAGAGTATCACGTGGTTTTGTCTAGAAAATGTGATGGTGCAATAATGTCAGAAGAGTCTTGATCCTTGACGTTTATATCTATGTTCCAAATTAAATATTCACCAGTAAAGAAAATTTTTACTGTGAGAAAAATCTCAAAATTGATGATGCAAATGCAATCAAGGTTCATACCAGTGGGACCAGTGTAGAAGGCAACTTGTCTGCAGTATTTTGGAGGCACAGTCACCAACAGAGAAAACAAAGCGAGAATCAGAAAGCAACCCAGAAACAAAAAGCTTGTTGTATAACAGATAATCCTGAGAAAAAAAAGAAAGGGTGCAACAAGTTCATGGAGGTTCCTTACTCAGTGATGAAGCTCACACGTTCAGCAAGTGGGGTGAGTCCAAGTAAGCTCAACACAAAAACCCAAGGCTGTTCATAACAACAATAAAATATAGAATAGTCAATAGTCATATATAACTGCAAATGATTAGCAATAGAAAAATCAGCCTGCAACATAAAACCCTTTTATTGAAACACACACTCGTGAATTTTAAAGTAGTTTCACGTGACCAACATAGTTTGAAACCGCCCTCCTCAATCATAGTCCTCAAAATATGGTCTAACTAGTTTTATACTCAAAAATAGTTCATTTGGTTGACCATGGTATTTATGCAGATGTTAGAAAATGTTTCAGAAACGTTTTGGTCACATCCATGGAAATTGCTTTGAAATGATTGGTTTATTGACAGATAAACATTGGAAGTAGCTATAGAACTACCAGTGAAGAACACAGGTTTAATGAAGAGATGAGAGAGATTAACTCACTCTTGCAAGGCCACAATACTCAGCAATGATGGCAGCAGGAATGGCAGGGATGAGAATGGAAAGCTTGGTGCCAAGAATAACCTCTTGCAAGTTGAAAAGCACGTTTCGGAGAATGGCACAAGGAACCTTCGAGACAAGAGTGCGATCAGACCTCTTGCGAAGAGAGTTGGAGGATTTGCTGTGAGCAGTGCGGCCATGTCTCATTTCCCTGGTCAGCACCTTGGGGTTGCCGTTCTCCAATAGCCATGGTTCTACTTGAGAACCCATTTTTGCTACCTGTTTGAGGTTTGATGTAGAAGAAACAGAAAACTGCGATAGGATAAGCCTTGCACAAAACTACTAGCGTATCTTGTCGCAGTTACTATAGATAGCTACGTGTGCATGTATTTTTTTTCTTGAAACAAAAGACACTGAGTACGTATTTATAATGAGCCTTCCAAACCTATGTGGGAACCTTCCTCGAAGTTTCCCTTTGTATATATAAAATGATTTAAAAATTGCTCTTAAATTTAATTCATCCATGTTATTTCTTGGTTTTTTTTTTTTCAGCAAGATTTTTTGCGTTTATATTACTTGTGTTTGATATTTTTCATGCAGATCATATATATATATATATATATATGCACTCAATGTTGTGGTTTTTTTCATGGGCTAATTTTTTCTTAAAATTTACAGAATAGATAAAAAAAATATTTCCACGGTAGATAAATTATATCATTATGATACGATTTTATTTAATTATATCATGATAGCATAACTTTATTATGAAAAGTGAAATGGTGGAACTTTCACATTATATCACTTAATTTAAACACAAAAAAACAAATCTAGTTTAATTGAAATAGTGTCATAATGATATATGAAAGTTGTAATTTTGATGAGGATTTTATTTTTTCTACACACTAAGTTCAAATCTTAAATTGAAATAATTAAAGACTAAATTAAAAATAATTATATTTTAAAATAGAATAATTAAATGCTAAATTTAATATAATGAAATGTTAAATTAAACTTAAGCATGATGACTAACATGGAAGGAACGGCAATGTGGTTTGTGTGAATTAATTATTTTTTAATTAATCTTTAATTCATGGTTATGTGGTTTGTGTGAATTAATTATTTTTTAATTAGCCTTTAATTCATGGTGAGAAACATGCAGGGGCAACGCATAAGAAAACCACAATGTGGTTTGGATAAATTAATTAATTTTTAATTAGCCTTTAATTCATGGTGAACATGCAGGGGGCAGTGCATAAGGAAATAGCAATGTGATTGTTAGAATTAATTATTTTTAATTTAGTCTTTAATTATTTTAATTTAAAATTTCATTATATTAAATTTAACATTTAATTATTTTATTTCAAAAAATAATTATTTTTTATTTAGTTTTAATTATTTTAATTTAAAATTTTAATTATTTTTAGTTTCAATTAACTCAGCATGTAGAAAAATTAAAATGCCTAAATTAATATACATTAAAATTGTATTGATCTAACATGATTTTATTTTATTAAGATTATAATCTAAATTATGTCATCATACAACGATTTTAATTAACTTAAATTAATATTTTTATTTAAATTAAGTGATATAGTAAAGTCGTATCATGAAATGATATTTATATTTGTTTATAATAAAATCGTCTCAATTTAATATGATTTACCTGAATAAAAATATTTTTTATTTTAAAAATTTTGAAAAAAAAAATCTAGAAATAGATAAAAAAAAATAAAAAAACCAATGTTGTTTCAAAGGAAAAAAGTTTATGAAAGAAACAAGTGCTGTGTGAGCTGCTATGGCATTGAATAATGCAAAGTACAAATCACTGTCCGGTTATACTTTACCATGGACCTTTACCAACTTGGCCGCAAATAATGTCAAAACGGTGAAATAAACTTTAGATTCCATAAAAAATTATAAAACTAATCATTTCACACTACTAAATAAAACGTTTTTTTATATCAGAATACATGATATCGGTTAAAATAAAATTAATATAAATAAAAAATGTGGTAATATTTTTATAAATATTTAAATAAATGTTATATTAGTTAACACAAATTTAATGTGATATATTATATTTTAGGATGGACATGACTTATAACCGATATAGAAAAAATTAAAAAATAAAAATTTAAACTTTTAAAATTTTGTAACGATGTTAAAGATATTATGTTGGTTGGGAACTTATGTAATATGTAGTTTATATTATATTGGTTGAGACTTTTTAGGAGAGATATTAATTTTTGGGCGATATTTTTCTTTTGTGTTTTCTTTTCCTTCACTCAGTCTGGTTGCGTTCTCCTTCACTAAGTCTAACTGCCTTCTCTTTTACTGAGCATCGTTGTCTTCTCCTATTTCGCGTTTTCTTCTCACTGATTTTTATTTGCATATCGTGTGGTAGCGCTTTCTCTTCTCAGTGGTTTTCATTTGCATTTCGTGTTGTGTCGCTTTCTCTTCTCAGTAGTTTTCATTTGCATCTTTGTGTTCACTAATTTTGCTACGGTTCATTTGGTTTTATTTTCGACTTCTTCCACGTTCGTTTGGTATGCACAAGCTCCGCGATTGTCTCGGTTGAATGCTTGGTTCGACACCCCATGCCGCTTCTCTTTGCAAGAGGTTAGCAATTTTGTAAAATTCATTAAAAATAGTTAGAAATTTATTTTTGACCCAAATTTTTTATCAGCGGCTTAATTTAGTGTATATTTGATGGTAGAGTTACATTGTATAGATCTATCATAGATTTAAGATTTCAAAAATTTAGGACGAACAAACTTCAAACAGCTATAACTTTTAATAGAGAGCTCAAATTGAAAGGCTCCAAATATGAAAGTTGCTCGAATTGAGGTAAAGAAGCCCATGGAAATCCCAAAGGGGATTGGGCCATTGAAAATTTCAAAATTTCATCGTTTACTGTTATTTTTTTATTTTTTTTTATTTTCACCTAGTTTTTTAGATTGTAACATTTTATTTTACATATGTATACTTGCTAAGAAATTCTAGAATTTTTTATAATGTTTTCTTGTATCGATTAGAGATTTATCAACCCATTAATTTTTTTTTTCAAAAAAAATAAGACATTTTACATTGGTTGTAAGCTACAACCAATGTAATAGAGGACCTTTTACATCGATTGTAAGTTACAACTGACGTAAAAAGTCCTCTATTACATTGGTTCCAGCTCCAATTAATGTAATAAGTCTCGTCTTTTATCCTTTTAAATGCTCTATTAGATCATTTGTTTTTATAATCGATGCTATAGGTGTATTTTTTACATCAGTTGAAAAAACGACGTAAAAAAATATAACTTTTTACATCGCTTGCATCAACGTCGATTACGAAACCGACATATAAACCCTTACAGAATCGATATAAAATTTTATTTTTCTACTAATGTAATATTATGAAACCCTGTTTAAATATTTTATATTAACAAATATAAAATATACAAAGTGTATTATTGTCACTTATCTATATTTGATATTTTTCGATAAACAATTAGAACGTGTAATAAAGTTGTTTAATTTTGTAAAATTGATTGATCAAATTTATAATTAAAATTTGATATAAAGATCAAAATTGCACAGTGGTGAAATTATAGGTAGGAAAAGGAAATTTAAACCTATTCGGTTTTAGTTAGCATTAAGAAATTAAAATCAAAACTTGGTTTAAGGGAAAAAAAATACAAAGACTTTAATTTAGATGAAACAACTTTGAAGAACTAAAAGGATAGTAATTAACTAAAAAGTTAACTTACTAATTTACCACATTCGAAAATCCTAATAATTGCAAGTGATTTAAATTAAATTATGCTAATTTGTACATTTCCCTTAACTATACACTACTCAACATACTATCTTGCATGGAAGATAGTAGTGTCTTGACTGTGCAAGACAAGAAGAAATTAACAAACAGCATCAGTGCTGAAAAGTAATCGGACATTGACATAGAAAGTGGTAAGAAATTTCCAAAGGAAAAAGACATAACGTGCTTTTTATCTGCTCTATATATTGCCATAATCATCTTGCACAAAACAATTGTTCAAGAGATTTTAGAGAAGAAACCAGGCTTGGTAGTAGTTTTACTCAGAGGTTGGGAAGAACCACGTTCCACAAGGTACTGTGTCCTTCACTTACTTCACACTTTCACGGATAGTTGAACTCGTCACTTTTTTCTTTAAATTCTTGATTTTTTCTTTTCTGTTCTGAAATATTATTCATGAAAGATAAATTATGTTTAAGTAGGTTAAAATTATATAAAGGGTAGAAGTTTCTTTCTTTCCATCCTTAAGACAGTTATATATTATTATTAGACTTTCACGTATTTTTAAATCTACTAATACACCTTCAGAATTCAAATAAGAAAACTATTATTTATTTAAACTTTTAATTTTACTTTTAGGTTAGGTAAAATAGTTACCGATGATTACTTTATATATGATCACATGAAATTTCATATTTTGGATTATATATAATAATAATAATAATAATAATAATAATAATAATAATAATAATAATAATAATAATAATAATATAATAGAGAACCCATGAATGAATCAGGAGTTAACTCCTGATTGTTAAACAACATTTATATTTTCTGCAAAAACCTAAATAATAAATTTCAATTCAATCATTGTGTTTATTTTAAAATTTTCGTGTAGTGTTCTAAAATCAAATCATGCAATAATATTCGGGTCAGGATAAGGAATGTCTGCAGACATAAAGTATAGTGTTTAAGATTACTGTTGGTCCATATCATATAATATAAAAAATATTCTCCCTTTATTAATTATCTCTATTATTTGCTGCATATCTTCTACAGATTCATCATTTTTCATTGGTTCTGTGAACACCGTAGAACATGCTTTGGTCAAAATATCAAACCTCTTTATTTCAAGTGGCTGTATGGTAGTAGCTACAGAGGTATCACAGCTCTCCATCTCTCGTGACTATCTAGTTACAGAGGGACCGGAACCACTTGTCTTTATAATCAGTGTGTTCTTCTTTCAAATTCAAATCTGAAAGATATTTTTAACCGTACTATAATGTTGAATTTTAGAACAACATTCAAGGTACTAATGTTTTTAAAATAGAGTTAAATAGAAAAAAAAAATACAAATTTTTAGAGTAAAATTGAATCAAACTTTCTTTTTTGAGAATTGTTAATCCTTGCATGTGAAGGCAATCTTCCACTTGAATATCACTGCCAAACCCACCAAAAGATTTAAAAAAATATGGGAAAGTAACAATTTACATCCATGGCCATAAAGTGATGATGGTTCACAAGATTGCACAATCAGTGATGGATATTCTGCCATAACCATGCATTCGTAATTTGTTTTGTCGCATGTACATATCTGCTCAGCCACGAGGGGATCACATGCTAAGGAGGCAAACTGGTTCAGCTTTATGCTTGTGTCTATTCTTTCTCGACCAAATAAATGAGAATTGAGAATAACTCTTGCAATGTTCAAAACTTGGTTCTCTCTTTCTATCACATTATTATCATCACTTGCATCCAAAACTCATCAATGGATAGTAGTCCCATCTATTCTGCTAACCCTCCCTCTTCGATAACCACCCTTCAATGTTCCCAATAGCCACTAACATGTTTGCAACCTCAAGCACACATCCCCACATGCATTTGCTTTCCTCCTACCTTCGCACCTTCCACGAAACTTCCTATTTTCCCTTCAAATATATACTTGATATCAACCTATGCACACTTGCCAATCCATGCAAGCAACTCCCTATCTTTCTTTTAGCCCTATTCTACACAACTCTACAATGTTTTTTTTTTTTCAACCATAAAAATAATTATTGATCAGAAATTTGTCAAATTATTGGTATGACTCTTAATTTGTTTCGATTTTATCATTAAATGTGGGTAATGTATTGTTGGGTATCCAAATATAAGTCTAAGTTCTATATTGGATAGAAATAAATAAGTTGAGCAATATATAAAAAAGAAGATACATAAATTTAATGTTTTAAAATTTTGGATTAAAAATAGTGTCATTTTCTTATATGATTTGGCTCATTTCTCATATTTCTCATTTTTATGAGATTTCTCTTATTATGTCCTATCCGATTGTTCCAACATGTGTATTTATCACAATATTGCATTCAAATTTTACAATATATATATATGAGAGTTGAAAGTGGACAACTAAATTTATGGTCGTAGGTTGGTCCATATATCTAGTTTTTTTGTCCTACTTATTTTAAAAATAGAGTTGTGATGGATTGAAGTTTAGCAACATTATCTAACAAATTTTATATTGAAGCAAGTTGTGATGTTGTTTAAGAAAAAAGTATTAATATTAAGTCAATTGCGAAACTTACAAAATTATATTAAACACTCTATTTAACAACTTTAGTATGGAAGAGAATTTATGTGTAGGAAGTTTAAATTCGCCTTACGTTGTAAAATCCTTAAAATTAAGATAATCCAGTTTGTTTAAATTACTCTGCACATTATGGCCTTTTTTTGTTATAAGAAAAAAGCAGTTTTCTTAGTTGTGTTGATTGAAATATATTTATATTCACTCAAATTTATGTTTATTTTACTATAAATTAGTTTGTTTGGTGAAATAAGTTCAACTTTTTCCGATTTTAAGATGATATAAGTGAATTTCGTGATCCATTATTGGATTTCTAATTTTGTAATTAGTTGAAATAGATTGTAGGATATCAATCATATACGAAAAGAAAAATACGTTAAATTTAACAACTAACATATTTGATATAGGAAATTATTTCGGATGAAAGATATAGTTGCGTGAGAGAAACAAATTTGTATCATATAATTAAAATGAGAATAATATTAATCATTCAGCAATAATTCAATGATTAACACTATTTTCCTCATGAGTAATGCTCTCGTTAAACGTAAAATAGTAGTTTAATAACTTTCTAGGTTTCCTTGAACCTTCCTCTGTCGCTGTTTGTTACAATATAATGTTTGTTTGTATACAATGTGTCAGGAGTCTCTAGAACCGTATAATAAACAGTGGAACATTATGTGAGTGTGTCCATTTATGTGGTTCTTATTTCAATATGAGAATATTAAAATAAATTTGGTCACAATCCTCAATTATGGAAGTTGGTACACGTGGAGATATTTTAATATGGTACTGTGTCTGTGATGGAGATTGGACCACCTGAGCTCAACCTCATAATTCAGGAAGTTGAAGATAGTACAATAGTAATCATAGGAGAATGTCACCTAGGAATTGACCATGATATTTTTTTTTACTTTCATTACTTAACAATTCTATGTTTTCAATCAGTCAAAATTATGAAATTAGTCTTTAATTTAATAAATTTAATAGAGAAAAAAATGTCGTGCAAGATTTTAATATGAAATGTTTTTAAAATGTGTTCATAAAGCTTTATCATATATATTAAGAAACTAACTGTAGGCAGATATCAATTTGTAAATACAACAGCAATACTTTTATTGTATTAAACAAGTTGATTACATGAACCATAAAGACATAAACTTGGTTAAAAACTAAACTCTTGAAAATGTTACTTTATTGTTTGTAAAGGAGTTTTTAATATTTTCTTCAACTTTTCTTTGTCTTCCTCTATTTTTTCACGTAGTAGTTAAAGAAGTTATGAAATTTATTTATTTTATTAATGTTTTTGGTTGTCCCCTTTGCACATTATTTCATATATTTTTTTTTTCTGAATTTATAAGTCATCAATATTCATTGAAATGAAACTATTTTGTTATTCTTTCTGGGAATAAAACATTGTCATCATCACATACTAAATCACCTCATTTTGCCATACACTTTTAATCAACTAATATCAATTTAGGGCCATTTTAGGAAATATAAGGCTAAATTTTCCTTATCAGCAAATATGTCCAAATTCCATGTAAAAAGGTATTAGCGGAACCATGGATATATTCTTCTACAATTGATTTATTGAATAAGTATTTCACCATCATAATATTTGACCGCTATAAAATATTAACAGTTATAATAGCACATAAATATAAAATAAACGTTCATTTAATACCATAGCATACAACTCTAAATATATAAATAATTGCTTGAAAATATGAACAATCTAAATATAGGGTTTGTTAAATTATCAAATGTCTATTGAATATGCGAGGTTTATGTTTTTATATTTTGATAGATAACAAAAATTAAGTAAATGATTATATTGAATGTTCTAATAATATTTTATTATAGGAAAAGTAGTAAAATAGACTTGATCAATAATTACACAAAGACAGGAAACTAAACCTTTATAAATGAGGATTACATGAACTAAAAGTTTTTAAAGCCTGTAGCTATTGAGTTTAGCGTCAATCATTGAAACAGACGCGAATAGCATAAACTAAGTCTATGCTAAGTAGATATAAAATATTTTAATTTTTTAAATATAAGAAAAAAATAAATAAAAAATCACAATCATCAATAACATCAGTCTGAACGACACTAACTTAGAAAAGTATTATTTTTTAATTTAATTTAAAAAAAATAAGCATAAACTCGGACGCTAAATATAAAAAAAATATATATATAATACTAATAAAAAAAACAAAAAAGCTTTGTGTCTGTCTTCCCGCTCTAAAGTAACTTTTCAAAAAATCTTATAGTAGGTTTGACTCACACTAAAGCAAAAATAAAGAAAAATAATTCTTATCTAAGAAACTTTGAACGCTTTATTAAGTATTGTATTATATTACTCTATATTACGTATAAAACTAAAAAATTTCTTTAACTAAACATTCACTTTATATGATATATTTGATTTAAAAGAATTATCTATCTTATTCCAATCAAATAAAACAAATAAATATAGTAAAATTAATTTAAGAAAAATCACACCAACACATTAATATATTACAAAAATAGCACTATAATTTTCAATTAAAAACACCATTAAAATAATGGTATTTAGGTAATTAACACTAAAATCACGAAACAAACAATGCACAACTTCAACCTCTAAACTGACAATGCACAACTTTAACCTCTTCACTACGAGTTCTTCATCATCTAACTCGACTTCAAAAATGTATCTTTACTAACAATGCATGGATCAGTTTTTACTTTTAAAAAACACATTTCAAGCCAAATTATACATGTGTATAAATTAATCAAAACCAAAGGACCCAAAAAGGGAAAAGCAACACATGCATTCACATTCACAGACATAATATTCCAATCAACTCCCAATTTATTCATTATTCAAGCATAAATCCAATTTATTCAATATTCGAGTCAACTCCCAAATGATTCAATGTACAAATGAACTCAAATGACAAAATATTTATGGTTCAAAAACAAATTGAAATCTTTATCAACAAAAACATGTGTGAGATCTACAAACGCAAAAAAAATTATGGTTCAAAAATAGGTTGCAAACTTATTTATTCATGACGACAAAGTATTACCAGCCAAAAATAAACTCACCCATCTGTCTCAAAGTCAAACAATATCAGAGTTGAAAAAGATAAAAAGAGAGGATAAGTATAGTTATATTAACAACTATATGTTAACTAAATCGATACTATGTAATAAAAAAATGTGTAAAAAATTAAAAATTCCACGCTTAAATATAAAAAAAATATTATATATATATCATTGCCTACCTATGTATTAAAAAAGATTAAAGCATGAACAATGTCATATAAAAATTTTAAAAAATTAACGAGATCAAAAGCTAAAAAAACTTATAAGTTGAAAAAAAATTAAAAAAATGATCGACTAAATCAACGCTTTGTATTAAAAATATATAAAAAATTAAAATAAACAAAAATTTCTACTACGTGTCGACTTTAGATTGTATTTAGTCCACTCTAATTCATAAATTACTTTTGTGTCGTTTTAGATTGGACACTTTGCAATTATAAATAAAATAATATTTTTTGTGTCCCGTGAGTGGAGCTAAGCTTTTCTTTTTTCTTTTTTTTCCTATCATGTAGTGTCGGCTTTAAAGTGGTTTGACTTACTCTAATTCTTAGATTACTTTGGTATTGATTTAGATTGGGTTGACCCACTCCATTTGTGTCCCACCTTTGGCTAACGCTTCTCTTTGGTAGCTAATTCCTCACATTCTTGTAGTGTTTGTTTTGTATGAATGTGGTAGACAATAAACTCTATGAGTGTCTACAATATGTGTTCATGATAGACGGTTTGATAAGACTAGTTGATTGCATAACAAAATTTAAATTGGATATATTGAATGAATGATCTAATAGTGCTTAGTAAAAAATGAAATATACAATAAACCTCTAAGCATCTATATGTTGTTTATGTTAGATGGTATGATGAACTGGGTAACAATTTTGTTTGTTTAAAATAGTTAATTGTGTTAAAAGAGATCTTCTGAATATGTATATATACTAAAAATGCATTCAATCAAAGAGATATTATATCCAAAGATGAAAAGATTTCAATCTGCCAAATGACTTTATTTGACCCTTTTCTTTATATCTCTAAAATCTATCTTTTTCTAAGCACATTTGTTCAAATTAAACCTTACAAATATCTTTTTAATATATTGTGAATATCTCTATTTTTTTTAACATAAACAATTTGAATAATTGAAAACCTCAACTACTTTGGTTTACGTTTTGATTTGTTTTTACTAGTGTGTATTGCAAATATTTCCATATTAGTTTCTTAAACAGATTTGAGGCAAAATAAAAGATTATAAATCCTGTTGAGCGATGAAGATACGAAGACATTACAAAATTCAAACTTAACTAATTCAAGTATCATAGGACAAATTCAAAATAACTACATAAAGGGATTGAAGGTGAAGAATGAGAGAGAAAGAAAGGGCGAGTCAAACAATTCAAGCTATTCCAATGATCTTGTCGAAAATACTATAGTTACAATGAATGTTTAATCAAACTATTAGAGCTTATAGTCTTTTGAGTTGAGTGTTAAATCGTTGTTATTCTCTAAATTGTGAATTGTTAGTTTTCTTTTGTACTTTATTTAATAGTTTTTAATCGGAGTAGGAAGTTAAGAAAGTGTAACCTAAAGAGGTGTGAATAGTTGTTGTAGTTTGAAAATGATAAAATATTCATTGTAACTTAGAAAGGAGAGAATACTTGTTGTAACTTAAAAATATTCACTATAGACTATACTCAATATAAACTAGAGAGGAGAGAATGTTCATTATAATCTGAACAAGTGAGAGTATTCATTTAACTAAGTATTTAACTAAGTGTACTGATTAGTAGAAGCTAAATAATTATTTAAAGAAAGTGAATGTATTGATATATATTATTATTACTTATAAATTTTATCTATAATAAATTATTTAGAATATAATTGAATAAATACTCAACATATACATCTTCTTTAAGAAAAGTCAATGAATAATTATTGTGGGATTTTATATATTCATTTCATTTTAACATGAAAGTTGTGGTGTATTTAAGAATTGTTATTTTGGTTGTGAAATGAAAGATAAATGTCGTTTTATTATTATTATTATTATTATTATTATTATTATTTCTGGTTATATAAATAAAACAATTGGAAATTTTAAAATAATAAACAGTTAAGTATGTGAAAGAATTTGAGTTGATAAAAGTTATTACACGTTTATATTTTTTTTTATTTTTTTGCAAATAAATCTATCGACTATATCTATAAGGGTGAGTTAATTTGTCTAGCTCAAATAAATTGATAATTATTCTTTATATATTTTGTGTTATTATTTCTTTACCAAATTCTCCATATTGTTTGAAGAATTGAAGTCCGTGACTTTTATTGGAGAGATACAACAAAATGAGCACATATTCAAAGCAATTAAACCTCTTAAATTTAGGAACATTTGGACAAGTCAACATGATCATGTGAACCCAAATCATGAGTTGTTGTCTAAACCTACAAGGACACATTTAATTTTAACATGTTTGTGTTAAACTTTAGTATGGTCCATTTGAGTAACAAGCATGCATGGTTGTGTCACGTGGGTACAGTGAAATTAACTTTTAGAACTATTTTCCTTATATTAGTATAGCAGTATGTTGGGATATTTTGTAAGATAATTATTTTTGTCAAAAATTAGAAATATTTTATAACAAATTTATTTAGATTAAAGTTTATTACAGTAATTTTATTATTTCAAATTATAAAATAAATAAAATCTACATAAAAGTAAATAAAAAGTTTAACTTATTAATAAATTTTCTTATATATATCTTTTTCATTATCTTTTGTCTTTGGTCTTTGTCAAAATGTCATCGATTTGACCTTAATCGAAAGTTCATCAGCTACATCTTAGTTGATATTAGTTCGACCAGATCTTAATTGATGTATTGCCTGTTGGACTAAAGCGATAATGTCTAAGAATTTTTCGAGCAATGACTATAGAAACTGTCATTTTTAATCAGTTTCAATGTGTTAATTTTAGAGTTGGTCAATACTTCTTTTAGTGTCAATTAATTTTTTTGCGAATTTAGTAAGATGTTAAAAAAAAAAACTCAAATTATCTACAAAAATTACATTGTATTATATACAGAATTTTATTTACGAATTTATATTTGTATGTAAAATCAGCATTACATACAAAATTATTTACGGATTTAAATCTTTATATAAAATCAACATTACATACGGATTTTTACGTACGGATTTGTATCCAGGATATTACATACAAATTTAATCTGTATGTAAATTCATATGTAATATAATCTATATTAAAAATCAACATTACATATAGAATTATATACGGATTTTTTTGTCCAGGTTATTATATATGGATTTAATTCGTATGTAACTTCATATATAATATAATTCATATTAAAAATCAACATTATATGAAATTATATATGAATTTGTATCCAGACTTATTATATAAAAATTAAATTCGTATACTTATACAAATATTTATATTATTATTTTTAATATATTATTATTATAATAGTATTATTAATATTATTATTATTATAAATATTATTATTATTAACATTAATAATAATATTATTAATATTATTGATATTATTATTAATACTATTATTATTAATATAATAATATTATTGTTGTCATAAATATTACTCATATTAATTATTATTGTAATAATAATAATATTATTATTACTATTAACATATTTATTATTATTATTATAAATGCTAATATTATTATTATTATCAATATTATTATTATTGCTAATATAATAAAATTAATAATATTATTGATACTATTATGTTATTATTATTGTTGATATTATTAATAAGAATGTTAATAATCATATTATGATAATAATGTTGTTCTGGTTTAGTGGTAAGTTCAGTTCTGTAATTTCAATTTTTTTTAGTGTGTTAAAAGAAATCTTCAACTAACAAGATCAACTAAAAAATTATAAAAAAATCATTGAAATAATTATAGTTAATACAAAAAGTAATTATAAAAATTCATCATCCGTATTTATATCTAATGGATTTGAAATTTATTTCTCATTCTTATTCTAACATGTAACAACAAATATACTCATACGTCTCTATTATTTTAATTATTAATTAAATAATCTTTAATGAAAAAAATAAAAATTAAGATATTACAAAGAATTCAATATTAAAATGATATATATTTTTCTATTTTAATACAAAATATCAAAAAAATTATAATTATATAAATCTTAAATTAAAATATTAAATAGCAATAGAATAAAATAAAAGTTAAATATTTAAAAATAAGTAAATATGTATCGTACAAATAAGTTTAAAACTGAAAAAAAAAGTTAATATACTTTTTAATATTAATTAATAAATAAAAAATATTTTAATAATTTAAAACAAATACTTGTAAACATATAGAGATGAGTACGAGAACGAAGATATATATATATATATATATATATATATATATATATATATATATATTACTAGTATACTTATACCCAAGAATAAGTAAATTCTCTATTAAAATTAAGAGACAATACTACCAATTGCTTCTCACCCCTAGTTATGATAGCAAATAATTCAACTTAATTAATTTTGTTTTTGAATCATCACAGTGGTCCAAATATAATAATGATATTTCCCTTAACGTTGATACAAGAGATCATTGCTTGCCACGAAAATTGACATGGCCGGTGATTGATTTTCAATCAAGTCCAACTTGAAAATAAATAAATTATGACAACGTCAGTTTTATTTTTAAATTTCGCTTAAAAACGTCTTTATTCTTTTAAATTAGTGGTTTCTATCTAGTTCTCTGATGTTTAGTTGTTCTAAATTTTAAATTATGGTTTTTGATCTCTATAACAAAATGAGTAAATTTTGTTTTTTTTTTTGTTAATATTTTTTCTTTTGATGTTTATTGTTTAAATTTAAAAATATTTTTAGTTTTAGTATTTATTTTCAAGTATATCAATAACATTAATAGGTATGGTATGTTGCCCTATTGTAGATATTATCAGTGAGTATATTACGCAGGATGGATGATTACTTAGTAAATAAGTTGTTAATGAAATCTCATTGTTTAGAGACTAAAATCAGTGATTTTATATTTTTAATTAATTAAAATCAAATATTAAAAACAAAATAAAAATATTAGAAAGGAATTAGAAACATATTTAAATCTATAATATTTTTTATGGTGTTGTAATAATTTTGTACTTAATTAAAATCACAATAATAGTTTGAGGGAAAACAATGTTTTATATTAATATGTTTGGCATCAATTTCTAATTTATGCGAGATTTTCCTTATAGTTTATATGGTGAAGGTTAAATGATAAAATTAGTTTGTATTTCTCCCTAGCGTCAATATTTTGAATTCATTCATTGGTATTGTTAGATCACTATTTCAAGTTATTTAGAAGCACCATCATGATCTTGTTTTTGTTAAAAAAGCTTTGTTGTAATTTATAAATGAACAAAAAAAAACTTTAATGAACACATTTCGAGCACAAACTAATATTTGAAGACTAAAAGTATAATGACTTAAAATATATTTCAAAAAATAAGAAAAAAAATATTTAAACTGTTCTGTCTTCGACCTAACGGAACAATACACAATCAAAAATAATATCATGCTAGGTTTGTATGAAAGTAATAAAGTTAGGAAAAGCCACAAAAACATTAGCCAAATCCAAAACAACCATGATCGAAATCTAACATAAACTTGTTGAGAAAGTGACATTTTTCTTCTTAGTGCATGATATGGTGGAGGGAGGATGAAAATGGACACATGTTATTGGAGGTTAATAGCATTATCTTGTCGTCTTTGATGTCCATACCCTAAACCTATTTTCAAATTCTTTGTACTTATTAAACGATCCTATAAAATTCGGAAATTGTCATTTACTTAGTGTCGAAGACGTGAAGAAAAGAAATGGTGGTCACTATCAAAGTTTGATAGATGAGGTTTTGAATGCTTAACACCAATGCCCAATTCGTGTCAATGATAATGATACTTTCATACTTGTTTTTAGCTGATTAATATTTATCCCTTTTCTCTAATTTCATTTTCAAAATGCATCCAAGAAAATGTGTATTTCAAAAACCTTTAGTTTCACATATTTTCTACCACACCATGTTTGTCATTTTATATAGGTAGTACAACCGTACAACTCAAATTCAATTCCATAAGAATTCGTACTATAGTGGAAGTTAGCAATTGCAAGTCAAATTTTGCTAACGTGTGTGGGTACACATGTCACTCACAAACAAAAATGAGCACTTATTTGGTACGACACTGGACCACTTGCGATGTAAAATTTTGTCGACAATAAATTTCTGATTTATAAGATATGGTATAAATATTTACTGTATATATATTTTTAAATATTTAAATTGTCAGCTGAAATATATTTTTAGTTTTTTTAAATTGGGACAATTATTGTGTTCCATTAAAGATTTTTATATTTTAGTTTTTTTATTTTGCACAAATGCTACTTTTAATTCTCAGAATTTACTATGTTAAAAATATCGTTGAAAGAGAAATAATAATCTAATTAACATATGCTGATTTTGTACGTTTTTAATTAACATAATCTAATCGTACAGTAAAATCATGTAAATGAAGTACGATTTCATAATTAATCCTAAACTCGTGATCTATATATTCTTACCTTTGCATTCTTCTTTTTACTGAAATCATGTAATAAAAATATGATTTTTTTTTTTCATATTAAAATCGTACTGTCTATATACAATTTACCTTGAGAATATTTTTTTTTTTTACTCAGAAAATATCGCACCAAAATTACACTAGTTTAAATATTTGGTTCAAAAATAGTGGATTACCGTCTACCATATCAACTATGTCAGTAACATTGTTTAACTCTAGAACTAAAAATTGTATTTCATAAAATCGAAAAATTAGAAAAGATTTTTTTTTTAATTAGAGCTCAAAAGAAACAACATGAAGGACTAAGAACATATATAAATCTAAACCATGTCATAATTAATTTTCATAAAAACTGTTTGAATATTTAAATTTATAAAAATGTAAATACGATTGAATATGATATATATGGTGAATAATAAAAGTAAGAAAAAAGAAAAGGCACGTGGCAACAAGAGCAACGTGTATATACAAATCACGTATCTTTTGAGAGAATCTAAACCGTTGTACCATAGTCACAATAGGGCTCCACCAAGCCTTACAATTTGCATGTGACACACAAAGTCAAATACTGCAATCAAGCCTTCTATTTACTTTTGAAAAATTAGTCCAGAACCTTCAACTACTTTATTATGATTTTTTTTTAAGTCTAATTTTCTAAGAACAGATTTAGGATAAATTATGGTAATAGGTAAGTTGTATTTAGCATTTACGATTTTGTATTGAAGAAATTATATCAGTAGAACATGATTTTAATTTTGATTTTAAAATCACACAAAACTCATATATGATAAAATCAACTTTTTTTCTACTATAAAAGTGTCGAACATAAATTTAATTTGATTAGTCTTTTTGAATCAACCGACATAATGCATAACCAAAATAATTTCTAATTTTTGTTTTAAAGCGAAGTTGTACATGACCACCATTATTTTATTTGTTTTCAATTTAACTAATGATAATGATTAATATTTCAATTTCAAAATTAAGAAAAAGGTGTATTTAAATTAATTTTAGCCTCACTCTTAAGTGATAAGAGACTATCGAGTATATTAGAACCAGTCCTCAGTTACGTGCTAAGGAAATGAGATTTTTACAGAAGATGTCAGAGTATATTAGAACCAGTCCTCAGTTACGTGCTAAGGAAATGAGATTTTTACAGAAGATGTCAATGTTCTGACCTTTAGTCTCTTGAGATGATATAATTACGATCAATTACTGCATCCGAGGTATTGTCTGTTTTGGATTTCAGAGTTTCGCCATAGTTTTGTTTTAAAAAATATCTTGTTGAACTAAGGGAGGAAGGTATATCTAAACCGACCTTAGCCTCCATTCCTAAGTGATGTGAGACTATTGGGTATATCGAAACAAGCGCCCCAGTCGAAGGCTAAGGGAATAAGGTTCCCAAAGACGACACCAATGTTCTGATCTCAAGTCCATTAAGATGACATTGTTAGGGATAGTTATCGCATCCAAGGTATTGTCTGCTTTGGAACTCGGAGTTCCGTCATAGTTTTGTCCTTAAAAGGGCTTCGGTGGATTAAGGGAGGAAGGTGTATTTAAACGAACCTTGACCTTGTCTACTAAACAATATGCGATTTTTTAATAAATTTATTTTTTTAAAATTAAAGTTGTGAATAATAAACATGATTTATTTAATAAATTATTTTATTATTAATAAGAAAATACAAGATACATTGAAATTTAATAAAAGAAAGTACACGGATTTATTTTTAAATATTGAATAATATTATTTAACAAATTATTAATAATTTTTTTGATTTACTTACTATTATTTGTTATCTTGCTATTTTGTTAAGTATATTTAATAATTTATTATATATTTTAAATATTGTTACTTTGTTTGATTGATTTAAATATTTAATCTGTTTTAAGGTTTTGTATATGTATTTATAATTTTGGTTTTAATTTAATTTGTTGTATGTGTGTTGAAAAAACACAGGCTAATCTATGATTTTTGTTGAGTAATAGATTAAGAGTAAATAAAATAAATAAGACTCTTAGATTATGTAAAAAAATGCAAATAAAAACTAAATTTATACAATAACATCGTTATATTACAATAAACAAATTATTCATAATAAGTTATCTTACATGGTGATCTTTTCTTTTATCTTTTAGGTATTTTTTTTGTAAGTGACGTTAGGTAAATATGTAAGGAGACAAAGCAATTACACTATCATTATCATTGTCTTCACATTTGCTATCCTCACTTGAACTTTTGGACCCTTACGAAGACATTGTGGGATTGTAAGAATGCATGTATTGGATTGTATGTAGAGGGTGGTGTCATTGTGAAAGTGTCAAAAATATTTGATAGACAAGAAAAAAGATTTGGTTGAGATGGAAAAATGTTATGAATATAAGAAACTTGTTGGTATGGAGATTGGAAAGACATGTTATGATGATGATTTATATATCTAAACATTTGATTTGGTTGAAGATTAGATTGACCGAAAGATGGTTGTTGAGATTGTTGAATATTTAAAAAGATTCAACATGTTGATAAAGAAGTTACATTGAGGTGATTGAGGTTGTTCAGTATCCTATGACATAGTCCACTGTTGAAAATAATCATTAATCTTTGATGAATAAAAACACATTATTATTATTATTTTGGTGAGTGAATTTATATGTCATCGGATATTGGTTGTGAAGATAATATTGATAATATGTTGAGAGTATCATTGCATGTATGTTGCAATGTCATGCAAATGACCATTTTTATTGAAATTAATTCCTTGAATTATATGATTGTGTTAGTCATTCCACTTTGTTGGCCACTTTTCATGATAATGTGATCAATATTTATTTGTTTTTCTCTCATGTCTTCTTTTGTGAAATAGATTTAAGTTTAATGGATTTTTCCGAATACTTTTTTGAAACTCAAACTCACATATAAACCAATTATCTTGATGAAATTTTATTATGGTAAAACATTTGGGAGAAACAATCTCCCAACTTATAAGAGAAACATCAACACTAATCAAGTCTTTGATGTTATTCTTGAAATACGAGTCCATAAAAATTGAAAAGACTATGTTTTGATGGTACACAACAAATCTAACCAAATGCATGAATTTTATTTTGAATGGAAGACATCTCTTACCCATTTTTATTTTTGTTAAGGCGACATTAAAAGAACATGATTTGTTGATGATTTGATGACTAGAGATCAATATAGAGTGTATATTACAAATAGATTATCAATATCTTGAAGATATTATTTTCTTACTAATAAAAAATAACAACAATCAACCATGTATTATATGTAAAGATATAATAAAAAAATTCTAAATTTGTATTTAGAGATAGTCACTCTCAAATTAAATAATTAGAAAATTAATCAAATTAAAATTATATTTAATATGCATAATTTTTTAAGAGGAAAAAACAAAATAAAATTGCGTTTCTCATGTATAACTTTTATAATTAAAACTGAACTCGTATTCTTTAATATAAACCTAATACTGTATTTTTTCTAAATTTTTTCATTCTGATAATTTCTTACTAAATTGTAGGGTAAAAAAATCTTTATTATAACTCAGATTTAACGAGCCATTGTTTTTATGTCACACTTTTTTTACTTACGTGAAGTCTTTGAACTAGATTTATAACAATAACGTTATTTCAAAGTATTATGCTTTTGAAAATATTATAAATATATTTGGTATATGTATTCTACAGCTTTCTTGACCGTTTGTACACTTTTTTGGAAAGATGTTTTAATATATTAAAACAGACAAATATTCATAAATCATCATTGATATTAATTTTGAATAGTATGAAACTTTTAGATGTACAAACACTGTAGGGCAGATATTGTTAAGAATGAGGCAGTTATATAAATTTTCTTTGTGAAAATTTAGATTCTCACCTTTTTATGTAAAAATAAAATAAAATTTCTAAATAGTGTTTGATTTTCTGGAAATGGATTTTAAAACATTATATAACGTATAGAAATTTAACATCTTTAATTTAGAATTTTTGAAAAACTTCAGAGAATAGATATGAGATTGAGAAAAGTGTAACAGAAATCAAACATGTGGCTATTTTTAAAGTAAAATGAGTTAAAATGGAAAAGAATGAATATGAAAAATGTTTTTATTTGTGTTAAAAATGTCTGGATTGAAAATTTTAATTTCAATGACACTATGACACTTACATCCAAAGGAAATCTCATGTTTCAAAAAGAGCAATGCAATTATGTATTATTTGACTACACTATGAAACTATTTTGTTTTTAATTTAAGGAATGCCTCAAACTCATAATATGAACTACATTCCCCCAAGGCCCCCCTTCCCCGCTATTATTATATGTCACACAATAAGGTATGAGGTGGGGGTAATAAACTAATGGGACTGAAGTTCAAACTTAGACGAGTTATTCCTTTACCCTAACACGTTTTTTCTATATCATAATAAAAAATTTTAATATTATAATTGTGTTTATATGAAAATTGGATAACATTTTCACTCCGTTGTTATTTAAAAAAATTTAACAACTGGATAAACAGATCATTTGGTTGTCATTTTTTTTCAAATGACAATCGGATGGAGTGTCATCCGATTCTTATATAAGAACAATTGTGATATTAAAATTTTTTATTAAGATGTAGGAAGAATTCGTCCAAAACTTATCAAGAAAATTGTGTCTCTTTTTTTTTTTTTTATTCTGATAGTTTCTTTTTACACTTTCATATAACAATTTTATTGGAAAGATCCTCGAGGAAGTAATCCAGTTAAAAATTTCGATATTAGGATTGCAGCTATACAATTCAAAATCTTATTTTAGACTTTGTAAATTTTAGATTGTACAATATAAAAATGTATTATAAATTGTATAATTTAAAATAGATTTTTAAGATTTTTAAGTTTTAGATTATCTAATCCATAACTTATTCTAGATTATTCAATTATATAGTTTGAAAATGTATTCTAACTTATATAATGCAAAATATATTTCTAAATTGTATAATTGAAGATATATTCTTAGAGTATACAGTAACAATGCTTAGCTAATTATAATCTTGACTTCTGAAAAGTCAAAATTTTATTTTAAATTATATAAATAATAAGTAATTTTTATTTTCAGATTATATAATTTGAAAGTTAATTTTGTACAGTTTTTACACTATTTTGGTATAACTATTTTTTATATAATTATTAAAATAAATATTTTTTATTCATAAATATGATAAGTCGTATTGTGGAAATATAACTTCATTTAAAGAAGTTGCATTACAATATGATGATTTCAGTAAGACATTGACTAGTAATAGAACATAAGAAAAAATTGTGGGGCTCGAAGATGAGTTGGATTAATTTTAATTAAAATCATATCAATGAAAAATGATTTTAGAGAAAAGAAATTAAATAAAAATTATGTAAACTTAACAAGATTTTAATAGAAAAGAAATTGAATGAAATCATGTCAATATAATACCGATTTTATTAAATAAAATAGAATGAAAATCATGAATTTTAAATAAGTTTTAGATCAAGATTTTATATAAAAATGTTTCATATTACACACATTGGACCACAACACCTAATTTTGGATTGTTTATTCTGAAAACTTTTTAAATTACTCAATCTAGAATCTTTCCAAAGAAAATGTAGGGGAAGATATTTTTTACATTTCTCACACCCCATCTAAGTATAGAAAAGAATTATAAATGGTGCAAAAAGAAAAAGCCTTCAAATCGTTGATGATGAGTCAAATTATTTGGTCGAACAATGAATGACACATTCTTCATGCACCTCCGTGCTTTTTGTCTTGAACCTCTATATTTTTGAAAATACTGAGAATAACCTTACGTAGTCAGAATATAATTTTTATATTTTAGATTATATAATTCATAATACAATTTTTTTTTATTCTGATCTAAATAATCTTAAATATTTTTTTTTCTGTTTTTCTGATTACACAATCCAAAATATTATTTTTGTATTTTAAATTTATTATTCAGAATATAATTTTTATATTATAGATTATACACTTTGAAATATAATTTTTTTTAATCCAAATTAATTTAAAATATAATTTTTTTATATTCTAGATTACGTAATCTAGAACATAAAACCTTGTATTCTAAATTTTTATAATCTATAATATAATTTTATTTTTATTTTAAATTAAAATTTGTATTTCAATTAAGAGGTGAGGGGTGTAAGATTTATTTAATTTTTTTTAAGGGTATATTGGTAAATATGTTTAATTTATTGAGGTGCAGGAAGAATGTGTCACAATGAAGGGATATATGCTTAGACAAAACCAATACTTACTGAAAGAAATTGTTACAAAAATACATAGGTTTTTTGTTTTGTTTCAGACTAATGCTATATACACTCCCCTGCTTTACTATTAGACTTTCTTATTGTAAAGGTCCAGTTAGGAAACTTTGATTCCTGGGTTTTTTTCATATAATGGGTTTGGATTTGAAGTGATATTTTATAAAGGTCGATTGCTTCCTATACCCCATCAATTACTTCTTGCACCCATTAATGAGAGAAAAAGATATAAGTGTCCCTTTAGTTTAATATAAAAGGGATTAGGATTTTGGGCAGCCGTTTAGTTAGTTGGAGGTGGTGTGATTCATTGGAGGTGTCATTGGTGATTGGTTCTCTTCCCATTTAGAGATTTTAGAACTTTCTGAAAATAGTATTCAGAATTGATTTTTACACTTTCAAAATTTATTCTGGAATTTTTAAATCCCAAAATTCATTCTGAAATATCAATTCCGAAAGTCATTTTTACACCCTTAAAGATAAGGTTGGTATTTTTAGGATATTGTAGGTGCACGAAGTAAACGATGGGATCATGAAACAATTGTCTTTTCATAGAATGTAAATGTTTCTAGTATGATGTATGAATAAATTTGTATATTTTTGTGATAACGATTGATAAAAATATATTGTATTTTAGTCCTATGAGCGAACACGTTAAAAAAAGTTAAAATTAGAGTAATTCAACATTTCGGGTGGAGAATATTATAATAAATTGGAAGTTTATAATATTTCCGTAATAACATCATATTTTAATACGTTCTCTTCTCACGCTAAAAGGCAAGAAAGTTATATTCTCAAGAAAATGTGAAGTTTTTTTTCTTCTAATTTTACTATAACTTTTTTAATATTATTTTAATCATTTTAAAATTTAAGAAATAATTCTTAACAAGATAAAAAAAACTGCACACTGAAAATTAATTCAACTTATTTGAGTTTATAAAAAAATTAATCAAGACATCTTAATGTGTAGTGAAAATCTGAAAAGAAAAATGTTTAGGGACGGCTACTTCCTGCCCCTCCATACTTTCCTGTATTACATAACAAATTGATTATTATATTTTTAATAAAAAAGTTAAATAAACTATATACTTGTTAAACTTTTTATATTCTGAATGATACAATCTGATATATAATTTTTATATACTAAGTTATATAATTTGATGTACAATTTTTTTATATATTAGATTATATGATCTGGTGTATAATTTTTTTTTATTATCGATTATATAATCTAATATATAATTTTTTTATATTGAATTATATAATTCGAAATATATTTATTTTTATATTTTAGATAATATAATTTGATATATAAAATTTGTATATTAGATTATACAATCCAAAATGTAAAAAAAAGATATATACCTTATTGTAACAATTTAAAATG
>Ga0209700_103514_pt1 | contig 29908 bp, 18 predicted proteins | sample SiratroredBW_FD_187528 | JGI IMG/M metagenome (GOLD analysis project Ga0209700, IMG submission 187528) | Root nodule microbial communities of legume samples collected from California, USA - Siratro red BW (SPAdes) (version 2) | ecosystem: Host-associated > Plants > Roots > Nodule | place: USA...
AAAAAAAAAAAAAAAAAAAATTTAAAAAAAAAAAAAAAAAAAAAAAAAAAAAAAGGTTAACACCCAATCAACGCTAATCCAAAATTATGTTTCTCATCATTGTTGGTCTGTATTTGAAGCGGGTAATTTAGTTTTAGTAATTACAAAATTGAGCGCTAAATGCGAAAAAAAAAAAGATAAAGTTAAAGAAATCAAAATACATAAAAGTTAAAACGAAAGAAATTGTTTTGTAACCCATTTGTTAAGAAATTAAAGAGCAATAGAACACTTCTAAAAAACTATCGTCTTTCTAATCTTTGAGTAGTTTTTCTTAATTAGGAAAGCACAATTGCGTAGCTGAAATAAATAAATTGTTTGTTCAGAAAAAAAAATGTTTAAATTAAGAACTTTACGATTAACTATATCATATAAATTTAAATGATGAAATAATTATTAATTCTGCTCATAAAGATGACCGAATAGACAATGCCTATAATATCATTTAGCTTTGTAGAGGCTAATTGATTAGTAGTTACGTGAGTGCATGTACTATCATCTAAAAAAATAAAAAAAAAAAATCCAAAAACAGGAAATTCATCTTCCTTGTTCGTTATCAATCTTCCAAATCAAATCTAACTTTGAAGATCCAATTTTCAAAATAAAAAAATATATATATACATTTATTAATTTCTTAATTTAAATAAAATTAACAATTTTGTCTTTAAATGAAATATCAGTTATCTGGGTTCATAGGGAAGCATTTTAAAAGGGAGCAATGTATATTACCGTAGGAATTTTAATGTATCAGAAAGAATATACCGTATCATGTGTGTTGCTGAAGCAAGAACTGAGGAATGAACATATTCACAACAACAACAAACAACAAACAGAAAACAAAGATTTTGATTTTTCTTTTATCAATGTACCAAACTTTATCTTTGTGTTTGATTTTCCTTTTACTATGAAAAGGAAAAACACAGTGATGGAGAAGTGAAAACATCTCATGCAAATGCCAATAATGCTTCTCTAGAATCCAATTCTATCATAGAACCCAACACAATAATACTCAGGACAACAATCAATTATTTATTACAACAATTTGAATACTAACTAGTCATTAAAGAAACTTGTTGCAGTTACCTGTTAGACTAACTGTAAACTTCACTACTCAACCATCACTGTTTAGTAAATTCAATTGAAATTTTTTTCTATACACATCATAGTTTTCAATTTTCATATATTTTATTGAGCATTAAACATATAAAAAATATCATTTTTGTTAATTTTAGAAGAAAAATATCTCGTGACTGGCCTGCAATCTTGTGTCTCATGGGATACCCATTTAATTCAATCTATCATGAAAACTTTCATTATGAAAATTACAAAGGTATCTGTTTCATATCTTAATTATAAAGGTAAAAGCTTTTAGATAGCTACACTAGCGAACTTGATGAATGGTATGGCAATATCACACAACCAAGAAGAAAATGTTGTACCAATATGCATACTAGGCCATAATGTACAATACCCTTTCCCACACTTATCTCTAGAGTTTTTTGTGATTGAAGAACACCCAACAGCAACATGATCCCCAAGATTTATATACAGAATAGCTAGGTCCATAAAGATTAGTAAACATATAAAAACCATGAAGGAATCAATTAGAAAATGTACATATGTTAAAGAAACAAGATAAACAAGAGAAAGAAGAAAAGTTTATTATAAGTAAAGAAAAAGAAGGTACCCGCATCGGTGACAGAGCTGAGCTACAGTCTCATCGCCAAGCGGCCATCCGGTAATGAAGGTTGTTGTCTTGGACTTGTAATGCATGCAAGTGACTTTTTCCATTGAAGAAAAAGAGGAGGAGGAGGCGGTGATGGAGGAGGAGGAAGAAGAAGGAAAAGAAGATGATGATGAAGAACCCATTGAAGAGGAAAACAATATAGAAAGAGAAGCATGTCATGTAACATATAAAGTAATGATGCAACGCCAACTTTACGTGGCAATACACCCAGGTGATAACTCCACCTGGCAATGACGTGGACAGTTGTACATGACATGGCAGTTGGTGTCCAGCGTGACATTGATTCAAAAATTAGGATTACGTTTCGTCTTTCACTGTAGCAGTTATTTGTGTTCCATTTCTAGCCGCACAACCTTCATCCATCAACTTTCGTTTGAGAATCCAACCCCAACTCACCGTAAATCAACATAAAAACAAATCGAAAATAGCCTTCGTACCTTTCGTTCTCCTTCTCTTCGCAGTGTTTGCTCAACCACTCGCCGTTGCACGTTCTCTTTCCCTAAAATTGTTGTATCCGAAACTCTAAACACTCACTCCACTCCCTTTGTCGTCTCTGTCACGGTCCAACTATCCCACCATCGCCGTCGTTCACCGTCGTCAATGCTCTTCCCCCACACATTTTCGCTCACAGGTTTTCGCTCAAACGAGACTCTGCACCTCCCTTTCCCTATACCCGCCAAACAAATAAACCCTTTCAAACCTACTAAATATTTTGGAAAATATACATATGCCCTTCAACCACGTATCTACACTCTCTCCACCAAATACCAGATATGCCCTCAGCTACGTCAGATTATTTGTTACATACGCAGGTCGCAAAAGGGTGGCAATCACATACGATTGGCAAAAACATATTGTACATTGCCAACCTTACATAGCAATACACCCAGGTGACAACTCCACCTGACAATGATGTGGGCAGCTGTAAATGACATGGCAGTTGGTGTCTAGCGTGACATTGATTCGAAAATTAGGGTTGCGTTTCGTCTTTCATTGCAGCAGTCATTTGTGTTCCATTTCCAGTCGCACAACCTTCGTCCGTCAACCTTTGTTTGATAATCCAACCTCAACCCACCGTAAATCAACATAAAAACAAACCAAAAATACTTGTCGTACATTTTGTTCTCCTTCTCTTCGCCGTGTGTGCTTAACCCCTCGCCGTTGTACATTCTCCTTCCCAAAAATCGTTATACCCGAAACTCTAAACACTGACTCCAGTCCCTTTGTCGTCGTCGTCATCGTCCAACTATCCCACCGTCATAATCGTTCACCATCATAAATGCTTTTCCCCCACACGTTTTCGCTCAAACGAGACTATGCACCTCCCTCTCCCTAAACCCGCCAAACAAATAAATCATTTCAAACCTTTTAAATGTTTTGAAAAATACACATATGTCCCTCAGCCACGTATCTAAACTCTCTCCCCCAAATACCAGATATGCCCTCAGCCACGTTGGATTATTTGCTACATATGCAGGTGGCAGCCACATACGATTGGGAAAAAAAACATTATACACTACCAACCTTACGTGGCAATACACCCAGGTGACAACTCCACCTGACAATGACATGGACAATTGTACATGACGTGGCAGTTAGTGTCCAACATGTCACTGATTCAGAAATTAGGGTTGCGTTTTGTCTTTCATTGTAGCAGACATTTGTGTTCCATTTCCAGCCGTACAACCTTCGTCCTTCAATTTTCGCTTGAGAATCCAATCCCAACCTACCATAAATCAACATAAAAACAAATGAAAAATAATCTTCATACCTTTCATTCTCCTTCTCTTCACCCCGTTTGCTCAACCACTCGTTGTTGCACGTTCTCTTTCCCAAAAATTGTTTTACCTGAAATTCTAAACATTGATTCCACTCCCTTTGTCGTCGTCGTCACCGTCCAATTATATCACTGTCATCGTCGTTCACTGTCGTCAATGCTCTTCTCTCACACGTTTTCGTTCACAGGTTTTCACTCTACACCTCCCTCTCCCTCAACCCGCCAAACAAATAAACCCTTTCAAATCTTCTAAATGTTTTGAAAAATATACATACGCCCCTCAACCACTTATCTACACTCTCTCCACCAAATTCCAGATATGTGCTCAGCCACATTGGATTATTTACCACATATGCAGGTGACAAAAGGGTGACAGCCACGTACGGTTGGCAAAAAAATACTATACACTGCCAACCTAACCTTACGTGGCAATACACCCAGGTGACAACTCCACCTGGAAATGACGTGACAGTTGGTGTCTAGCGTGGCATTGATGCAAAAATTAGGGTTGCGTTTCGTCTTTCATTGCAATAGCCATTTGTGTTCCATTTCCAACCGCACAACTTCGCCCGTCAACTTTCATTTGAGAATTCAACCTCAACCCATTGTAAATCAACATAAAAACAAACGAAAAATAGTGGTCAAGTACCTTTCGTTCTCCTTCTCTTCGTCGCGTGTGCTCAACCACTCGTTGTTGAATATTCTCCTTTCTTAAAATTGTCATACTCGAAACTCTAAACACTGACTCCACTCCCTTTTCGTTGTCGTCACCGTCCAACTATCCCATCGTCGTCGTTGTTCACCGTCGTCAATACTCTTCCCCCATACATTTTCACTTATAGGTTTTCGTTCAAACGAGACTCTGCACCTCCCTCTCCTTAAACCCGCCAAACAAATAAACCATTTCAAACCTTCTAAATGTTTTGAAAAATACACATGCACCTCAGCCACGTATCTACACTTTCTCTACCAAATACCATATATACCCTCAGCCACGTTGGATTATTTGTCACATATGCAGGTGGCAAGAGTGTGGCAGCCATGTACGGTTGGCAAAAAAATATTATACACTGTCAACCTTACGTGACAATACACTCATGTGACAACTTCACCTGACAATGACGTAGACAGTTGTATATGACGTGGCAGTTAGTGTCCAGCATGACATTGATTCAAAAATTAGGATTGTGTTCCATCTTTCATTGCAAAAGTCATTTGTGTTCCATTTCCAGCCGCACAACCTTCGTCAGTGAACTTTCGTTTGAGAATCCAACCCCAACCCATCGTAAATCAACATATAAACAAACAAAAAAAATAGTCGTTGTACCTTTCATTCTCTTTCTCTTCGTTGTGTGTGCTCAACCACTTGTCGTTGCACATTCTCCTTCCCTAAAATTCTTGTACCTGAAACTCTAAACACTGACTCCACTCCCTTTGTCGTCGTTGTCACCATCCAACTATCCCACCGTCATCGTCGTTCACCATCGTCAATGCTCTTCCCCCAAACATTTTCGCTCACAAGTTTTCGTTTAAACGAGACTTTGCACCTCCCTCTCCCTAAACCCGCCAAACAAATAAACACTTTCAAACCTTTTAAATATTTTGGAAAATACACATATGTCCCTCAGCCACCTATCTACACTCTCTCCACCAAATACTATATATGCCCTCAGCCATGTTGGATTATTTACAACATATGCAGGTGGCAAAAGGGTGGCAGCCATGTACGGTTGGCAAAAAAAACATTATACACTGTCAACCTTACGTGGTAATACACCCATGTGACAACTCCACCTGGCAATGACGTGGGAAGTTGTACATGACGTGACAGTCAGTGTTGAGCGTGGCTTTGATTCAAAAATTAGGATTGTGTTTCATCTTTCATTGCAGTAGTCATTTGTGTTCCATTTTCAGGCGCACAACCTTCGTTCGTCAACTTTCATTTGAGAATCCAACCCTAACTCATTGTAAATCAATATAAAAACAAACAGAAAATAATCGTCGTACCTTTCATTCTCCTTCTCTTCATCGTGTTTGCTCAATCACTCGTCGTTGCACGTTCTCCTTCCCTAAAATCGTTGTACCCGAAACTCTAAACACTGACTCCACTTCTTTTGCTATCGCCGTCACCGTCCAACTATCCCATTGTCGCAGTCATTCACTGTCGTCAATGCTCTTCCCCCACACGTTTTCGCTCACAGGTTTTCGTTCAAACGAGACCCTGCACCTCCCTCTCCCTATACCCACCAAACAAATAAACTCTTTCAAACCTTCTAAATGCTTTGAAAAATACACATATGCCCCTCAGCCACGTATCTACACTCTCTCCACCTAATACCATATATGCCTTCAGTCACGTTGGATTATTTGCCACATATGCAAGTGGCAAAAGAGTGGCAGCAACATACGATTGACAAAAAAAAACATTTTTCCAACATATAACTCATTCTAAAGACACAACGAATATTATCCAACTTCAAATTAAAAATATTATATTATAATAAAGATATTACTAATATACTAGTATTCAGTATTTAATGAGTAAAACTAATATTACCCTCATTAAAATTTAAGGTAAATTAAATTTCAAGAATTTACTTAGATTACAACACAAGCCATGCAACATGTACAAATTTACTTAAAGATTTCCAAAATAAGTCACTTATTATTTTATAAAATAATCTTTCCCTCTGTTTGGAAAGGACGAAAGAAACAGAGGTGGAGGAAGTAAACAAGTGACAAAAGACAAATAAAAAATAAAATAAAGAAGATGAAAATAGAAATCTTTTATAGAAGAACTTTTTTTAAAAAAGTAGATAAAACTTAATTAATAGATTGTTAATAGAAGAGAAATATTTTTTTATTCAAAATTATTGTGTTTTATTCATATAAGCTTTTAAATAATAGACCTATATAATCAATAATAGTTATCTATATAATAAAATATAAGAACAATGTAAAGCAGATGAATATGGCGTATGATTACACGTATTTTATTTTTCTCTATCAAAATATTTTCTTTTTTATATCTTTCAGGGGACCTATGTTTTATTTATCTTATTATACCTTTTCGTTCTCTTAAGAAGTAATCTTTGAGGTGTTGCAGTCAAAATCATTTATGAACTAAAATATATTACAAGTTTTTTTCATAAATACTTTTAAAATAGAAAAATGAGAAAAGAATAATAAATTTCATTGTATATTAAATTTAAGTTATTGTCCAGTTAAAAAATAAATTTGAAAACCATATAATGTATTCTGGTTTACTTCACCACATTGGATTATTGGGCTGTCAATGAACTCACATGCTTAACATCATTGAGACAATACAATGAAACTACACAAAATCATAAATCATAATTACCATAAGGATGCAAGAAGAAAGAAGCTTCATTCTTTAAAAACTTTTAATAATTAATTTATATCTAGCTAGATTAAATTATAAAAGACCTATATATCTTGCAAGATATATCAAATTTTCCCAAGTGATGATATGAGGCACTTGAGCGTTCATTCATTCATAGAGTGATTTTGCAGATTTAACTCTACTTCTTTTGTTTTCATTCTTTGCCACCTTTTCAAAGGACTTCTCGTTAGCGGATACAGCTTTGGCTATTGCTTTCATCTTTCGGACATTTTTTGATCTCTTCATAGGCCTTCCTTTCTGCTTCATCTTCCTGTTTTACAAGAGGTCAATGGTTAAGGAAACAAAAGCAGAATTTACACTCGAAAGTAAAATCAATGTTTAGTAGTGCTTTTATGACACTGGATAAGGAGTAACAATGTTAATAAGTGTTTTTATGATACTGGTTAAGGAGAAATAATGTTAACAATTGCTTTTATTCTTAAAAGTAAAAACGAAAATAATTGAATATTTTTAGTACTTGAAAGCAATTAATAAAATCCATTACATTCTTCTTAACCACTGTCTTCTGAACATTAAGCAATACTCTCAAAGAAAATATCTGTCATGTTTTGTTCAACAACATAGACAATCCATCAACTCAGCAAACTGGCATGAAGAATAGAACTTACTTTAGTGTTTGTTGAACCCGAACAATCTAATACACATATAATCTCTTACATATTAAGACAATCCCTACGATTAAAGTTTTGATGTTGACAAACATAATTATGTTTTGAAGAACTAAGGTCTGCAATGAGGAATTATCATGAATTAGAAATTGCAGAGATAAGCTGAACAAAGCATAGGTCATATAAGTCAAGCCCTCTACCATCTAAGAACTCACAAGAAGCTTCTAAATATAGACAAAGCCTTGTAGCACAACAAGTGTTCATCAAGACCAGAAGCTCTACGTCTTGGTAGACTGTCTATAAACAATACAGGTTGACCATCCTAATTTCAAGGTTGATTTTGACAGAAGGAACATGCTCTATGTTAACAAATGACTTCGTATAACCTTGTACACTCAAAAGTATTTTATCTCTTTTCTCAAGACTTACATGCTCTGCCATGCAGCTGACTTTCTGGAAGAACACGAAAAAGGTCAAACACACTCCCACCTACCGTACAGAAAGCTCAAAACCTTAGAAGAAACACATGCAAGCTCCAACGGTCATCTCTAAGACGCCTATACAAGGAGATGCTCAAGCTCATGCAAGGACCACTACAATATTACCACAAAATACAAGATAATCACGTCCAATTCAAGCAAAAAAGATTGCGCGCAAAAATCTTGAGTTGAAAGGCTGAACACTAGACCGTCTGCCAAGATCTTCTATTTTAAGAGAGAGCTTTTACTTGTAAATATTCACTTAGTGAGGTTATTGTCTTCTCAGGAGTGGTCTTGTTTGTAAATCCTCTCTTCTAAGTTGATCTCGTTTTCATTAAACTCTTGTTTGTAAGTCAAGAGTGACAAGAAAATAATACTCACGAAACTCAGGAGTAACTTTGTGAGAAAAAATACTCAAGATTGAGATTGAGAAAGTTAGCCAGGAGGAGTGACTTGATGAACTCATGAACTAAGTAGCAATTAGAATACTTGTTATAATAAGTTGATTAGAGTAGAATCCATCATACACACACCACATACATATACAAAGTTGGAGCTATAAAAAGGGGGAAGCACCACATGTTGCCTTATATACCTCTCTTAAAGACTAAGGAAGATAAAAACACAAACACCTTGTGTTTAATACCTTACAAATAAATGTTAAATGCAAGGAACTGCATTATATGCACTGCTTCACATGAGAAGATACAGAAATCAACTCAGTCCGCCAAAACCCATCATGTTCAGAAAGAAAATGGACAAAGATCCTTCAGAGCAGACAACTATTACACCCTGGGTAGACTTGGGGAGCCTTCCATCATCGAGCTTCACAATTTCTTGGTCATTTTTGTGCCCCAAAAAATGTCTGGGAGTAGCTAATATCACATTCGTTGGGGTTGCATTAATAATTCTTTACTATGTAGTTTATTTCATATTTTAATATATTATTCTTTTATAACTCGTGTTCTTCCTGTATGCTTCGTGTGCATGGTTTAATCATCCATGCTTTGTTAAGTTTCATTGCATTGGAAAACATTTTAGAAGTTGTAGACCTAGGATGGAACAATCAAGGAATTTCATATTAGACTTAGACATACTATTGATGTCTTGCCCGTTCTTATAACACAACACTTACTTTTACGCAAATTGTGAGTGAAAATAACTAAGAGAATTTCTAGATTATGGAAGTAGGGTTTAGGTAAACCACAATGTGAATGGAAGAGTTACATTGGAAATTATATTGAAAGTTTGGAAACTACCGTGTCAAGTTCATGAAATACAACCCTGATAATATCTTTATATCATTGTAATCAATTTTTGTTTTATAAGTATACAAATCTTTTAGAAAACTATAAAAATCTTATTCCATTTGTTGTTTCAATTATGGGATAGTAGTTATTCTCTTTGCTTCGATATTGATTTAAACTTTTTAAGTCTTATATAAAGATGACTTGATTTATCAATATACTACATACATCAATTGGTACGTTTTCCTAGAAGTTAAAATATACTCAACCACACTACAACTAGAATTGCAAACCGCTACTATGATATTCTGTTAGGTTTCCAACAATGAAAACCAAGAAAACAGATTGAACAAAAGAAATTCCCTCCTCCAAGAAACTTTTATTGAATTCTCAAAACAAAGTATACTCTGAATCACAACTCAGTATTCAAAGGAAACACTTCTCCTTTCACCCAGGAATGCCCTGTTCACAAAACAATTAGTCAAAAAGTCCCTCCCCAAAACATGGTTGGTCCTTACATAGACCAACCAAGCAAGCAACCTTTCTCGCCACTCGCATAAACCCTCCTAACAACTATATTTATTTTTTTACATTTCTCCTAGTATACACTTCGTAACCACAATCTAAAACCATGCATTTGAGTTAGTGAGAATAAAGGCCTAAAGGAAGGGCAATATTCGTAGCCTAATGTTGCACCAAACAAAGGTTATGCCAGGACTCAATTGCAATAATCTATGAGGCAGACATCGGGCATGACACTATCACACACACCGGGACATTGCTAATATCCAAAATATAAGATAAGGCCAAACTGCTAATATGTATAATCAATGTGACAAAAATCTCAATTCAGAATTAAGATTTGTATAACTCACGCCATAAAAACAAATGTGTTAAAGTTTTCCCGTGATAACATCTTTTGTAATGGAATTCTAAATAAGAAACATGTATCTTAATAGTTAAAATAACTACTTAAGTTTTATACAAACAAGCTTAGAAAACAAGTCATGCATTATTTATAACATATACTGTTTCCTTTTAATTTCTTTACTACTTTCTTAGTATAGTATTCTCTAGGAAGTGTTTTAGCCAAGAATAAGTGTCAACCAACTTTCCTTACTTTCCTTACTAATGTTCAAGCTGTGTCAAAGAGATGTCTAAGAAATGTTAAAGAGGAGGCTGACTGAGTTAAAAAAGAATTATAATTGTGAAATTGCAGGTCCAAAAAGTCTCGGACATGACACATGCATTTCACACTATTCTACAGAGTTCGGCACCTTAGGCAATAATTTGGGAAAAATGCTGACAAAACTCACATTTATAACAAATCATGAATGTGTTAATATTTACAGCTGATTTTTTCGTCAATGATCAAGATTACTTAATTTACCTCTGCTTACCCTAAACCCTAAACCTTTTTACAAGGGCACGAAAGTAAAAATCGCTATCTATCTCTCATCACCAAGAGAGCAAGTAGTTACTTACATGTTGGTAGCACCAGAAACCCCGTTTTGAACTCCTGATTCCGATGTATCCATTGCTGGAAGTAAACAAATCTCAATTTTAAACCACATCAAGAAAGTAGAAACCAAAAGTTAAAATTAAAGCAAAAAACGGTTTAAAAGTGATAATATTTGTGAGACGGGAGTTAATTTGCAGAGAAAGATTAAAAGAATTAAAATTTCGACCATTTTCATTGCTTATTTCAACCAAAAGCATAGACAGTAAAAGGGAAACAGGAACGGGGCTGAAGCAGGTACCTTGAGGTTGTTCTGAAACGGGTGCGTCGGTGGTATCCATTGAAACGACACCGTTCCTCTTCTTATTCCTATTTTTCGCCATGGTTGCTGGGAAGAGGAGGCGACGGCGTAGCAGAGAAAGTTGAGTGCGGTTTGTGTTTACCGTTTTATATTTTGAGTTAAAAGGTATTTTTGCAAAAAAAAATAATAATATATATATATATATATATTTGTTATCTATAATCTATAAAAAGTATATAATAATATCTCATTTATCAGATCCATTTGATCTTTCAATAACACAATATTATTCTATATTTATTTTTAAATGTAGGTTTTTCAAATTTAATACTCTATACATATTCAATGTTAATCCTGTGACGGGAACACTCTTTCCCATTATCAACAGCAATCTTTCATATTATTGGTTGGTTTTAATTTGATTTTTATCCTTCAAAGATCTAATTTATTCATATCATTTTAATATTTGATTCATTTGGTTCCCTTTAATATTTAAAAAAATATATATAAAAAAATAAAAGTATATATGCACATACAACTTTTGTATTCAATTTTTTTCTGATATGATTTCACGAATCTTAAAATTAATCCTAGATTAAGATGCACGTTTAGAATAAAAAAATTGAACCATGATGTTATAGATGTATACATGGGTTGCATGAAAACTTACTAAATTTATCTGAACTCAATTACATTTATATAGGTTAAAATGAGCTATTGGATTTGTTGAATTTTATTAGTATTCCTAATTAAAAAATTAGGTTCGTTAAAAAGTTTTTAAAACCTGGTGAGTTTTACTAAATCTAACTATGAAATAAATAAATAAATAAATATAAATAAATATATATATATATATATATATATATATATATATATATATATCATTATCTTATTTTGAGAAGAAACGTACAACCCAATAAAAAAAACTAGTTGGGTAAGAAATTAGACTAAATTGATCCAGCTTAATCACTCCCAACTCTAGTAACACTTATATGAAATTTTTTTGATCGAATTCATTCATAATAAAATTATTTTTTAATATATTTATTTTATATGAAATAGGGTCTAAATGAAAATGTAGACTAAAAAATAAACAAAAAAATGAATTTCGTAAAATCCACTAAATGAAAATATTTTGTTAATATACATGTTTTACCAAAATCATTAGACCTTCAAAATATTAATCAAAACACAGATAACAAAATGTCCTTGAACAAGTCTAATATTCATCAAATCATATATAAACATGGAAATTTTATAGTTCTTCACAAAATGTTTTAATTTTTTATACGTTTAAAATATTAGGTGCTTAAAATATGTTGATTTATTAGTCACTTTGCAAAAGCACGGTCAAGTTTAGGATTATTAAACGAGTTGGTTCATTCGGTCTATATAAACCAGATCCACTTTGATTTGCCTTTTAAATGAGTTGATGTGACCTAACTTATAGGAAATAAAACCACAAAAATTTAGGATGGTCTAACCTAATACGAATTCAAAAATTAAATAAAACCATTCATTTAAATTTAAAAATGTAAACTCCTCTTAATCAGAAGTTAAATGTGAAATTTGAGTGTGAGAATTGATTGATATCAGACTAATGACTTGACTTGTTTGGTACTATTTAAGTAGACAAAAGAGAGATGTTAACAACAATTTAGAATGATGAAAATGTAATAAAGATATATATATATATATATATATATATATATATATATATATATATATTTTTATATATATTTTATAATTTATTTATTTTTATTTTTTTTTTTATATATTTTTTTTTTTTTTTTTTTTTTTTTTGCTTTTTCTATTTTCATATTCTCCAGTTTCTTATCAACGCATTTGTTGTTTCTCCTTTTTTACAAAATAATAATAATAAAAAACTATTAATGACAAAATACTAGTAATAATGATAATAATACCACATTATTTTTTTACATTATTTATGTAAAATAATTTACTTTGTTTATTTAATACAAATAAAGTAATTGTGAATTTTTTACATTTTATGAAATAAATTACTTTTAACATTTTAACTTGCATTTGTTCTCTTGCGTCTACAATAACGGCCCAAAATGGGTGAGGGCACCAATGATACTTTGAGTGCTTCTTCCTGCACCTCAACTTTAAAAATAAATTCTAAATTGTCCTGTTTGCAAAGACAGTTTTATTTTTCTATATGTTAAAGCAATAAGTGGGTGAAGAGGGAGGTGCAGTGAAGGTAGACAGTTGCGGCTGTGTAGGGAATGAGTTATTCCAGAACTATCATCTAAAATCGGAGAATAGTTTCGGAACAACTCATTCTGTAACTCATTGTCAATAAAAAACAGTTTCATAATGGGTTGTTCTGGAATTGTTCTTCGGATTCGGATAACAGTTTTGGAACAACTTATTATGTAACTAACTTTTCGTTGATAATAAGTTGCGGAATGGGCTGTTTCGGAACTATTTTCTAGATCGAATGACAGTTCCAGAACAACCTATTTCGCAACTTATTATTAACGAAAATTAAAAAAACTCACAGAACACCTCCAAATCACAAAAATCACCCAAATCAATCACAAAACGTTCAATAAAGCACTTTTACCTCGAATGGTTGATGAGTATGTAGATGGTGGTGATTGATGGAAGTAAACCGGCAATGGCAACAACAAACAGAATTAGTGGAAGTACGCTGGAGGTGACGACAGAGAAGTGAAGGTGAGTTGGAAGATTATACTGAGACTTTAGGGTTCTGAGAAGCAATTTTGTCTGCATAGTATAATTCAGGAGCACTTTAGACATCTTTTAAAAATTTGGAAGTGCCTTAAGAAACGTTTGGAGATGCAGGAAGAAGCAGTCTGATAGTTTTGATTAACCATTGACAGATTCTTTCTACATCTACATACTTTCTTCAGGCACCTCTATATTTCTTACTGAACCATTAAAGCCATTGCGGCTCCTTTCAAATAAATAACAAGGTTAAGACTGGTATTTTTAAAATTTGTTAGGGTGCAGGAAGCAATATTGCCTCTAGATATCATTAGGACATCACGTGGATTGGACAACTTCTTCCTGCACCTCTATAGTAAATATTAAAATATAATTTTTGCCCTTTAAACTATAATATTTTAAATCAATTATACCCTTTACCCTATTCATTCGCGAATTGTGTAATCACCAAATCATTTGAGGTTTCTATAATCCGTAAGCGTTGAAATTGTGATTTTTCAGTGAAAATGTTATTTTTTATTTTTTCAGTGAAAATTATGTAATACATAATTATAAAATAACTTACGGATTATGCTATTTGTAAGTCATTAAAAAAAAAATACTTACGAATTGTAAAACCCGTAAATTACATGTGTTTCCAAAATTATATTACAAATTGTACAGTTCAATTGATCAACACTTATGGATGCTACAATCTACAATATTTTTTCATACACCTCTATCATTATAGATTATATAATCCATAAACTTATGTAATTTTCAAATTATTTATCGATTACACAATTCGTAACTTATAATAATCTTATTTTAAACTTACACCTTGTATAATCCGTAAATCCTTAAAAAAATATTTTTTTATAGTTTATGTGGTCCATAACTTAATATTTACTAATGAGAAGCTTAAAACTTAAAAAATTAGTAAATATATATCACTTACGGATTATATAATTTATTAAGAAAACAAATAATAAATATATAGACTAATGATATTTTATTCTTTTATTTATATCTAATCTTGAAATATTTAAAATTATGAAAGTGCTGGAAGATGTATGAAAGTGCAGGAAGAACCCGTCGGGCTTTTATTGCTTGAGGGCCCATTTTCTGCTCCATCATTTTTATTTTATCTGCCAAACAAAAACATAAAAATGAGTAATTTATCTCAACCTTACAGTCAAAGTCTTCCCATCACACTCACTCAGAGTTGTTCGATTAAAAGTTTCAAGCTTTGGATCAGACGTGAAAAATGGAAATGATTGAAACGTCCCTTTGAAAGGCGAAACCAAACATGTCCTTAAAAGAAATTACTCAAAAACTTCCTTAAAATGTTTTTGACACTACATTCCAGACAAATAGAAAAGACAAATAAAAGAAAAGTTAAAGCAAATGAATTATACGATAAGACAGTACGTAGAGCAAGGAATTTTCATCTTTCAGAATGATGTGCCATCATAACCCTTCTCACTGTCTCAACAACACCTCAGAATATTCTTTCTTTTTTATATAATTGCAGTTGTCGAAGAAACTAAAATATTAGAAAAAAAAATTGAAGATTGAAAGTTAGATGACATAGTTAAAAAAAATTTATCATTATTTAATGGTTTATTTTTCCGTATAGCAAAAGATTTTACTGAATTAATCTAAAATGTAGTTAAAAAATGTTATTGTAATAGCATGTCTTTTATGTATTTTTTGAACCCACTGTCTATATTTTATGACTCATCAGAATATTCTGAAAACTTAGTTACATTTATTATTTAGTTTGTTATTTTTATGGTTTTATAGGAGAATGATTTACAATGTCATTTTCTTAAAAACTTATAAAAAAGTTTGATGTTTATGTATAAATTATACAGAACATGATTTATTAAAAAATAAAAGAAAGTGAATGTATATTTTAAAAAATTAAGAGAAGTGTGAGAATCATTTAATATCACTTCATGAGAGGTAAACGTAATTTCTAGAGATAAATAAAATTTAAATACATTTGGTTAGAAATAAATAAATAAATAATATGATAATATATTTCTATAACTCTCATCCATCAAACGTTCTACTTATTTCATCTTCATCCATCTACCATGCCTTTTAGTAAAAAATAAGAATTTTGTAGTATGACTAGCTATGTTGAAAGCGTAAGCTTTACTAAAATTTGATAATAAGATGCAAGTTATATATATATATCCAAAAACAATGATTATCTCACATGCGATTTCCTAAAAAGTTTGCATAAAAGACCACATTTTTGCATGATGTAATCATATTCATTTGAATTTATTTTCGCACTATAATCACCTCATTGCAATGGCCAAAAGCTTCAACTATCACTAACTGTTTTTAGTTCTGTTGAAAGGAAAATGTAAAGTGAAAATTTAATGTTTGACGAGTGAAAAACATAAAGAAAGTATTTTTTTTTTATTGAGTTAGGTAACAAGAAAATTTTTACTTTTCATTACATTCATATTTTTAATTTGAAAAAAAATATTTATTTGATTAATGAAGAAATAATTTTAATTTTCTTTAAGTTAGCCAATTGAAGCTCATTTTTGTAATCACAATTCTTACTACTTTTACCCATTATTTATGAATTTGGATTGAAAATAACGATGACATAAATCCACTATTTAAACTATCTATAGTTGGTTATTGCTAGAGAGACTTTTAACATGTTAATTATTTTTCATTGAGAAGATTATATTTTGCCTTTTACAACTCCTAAATCAGAAAAACAAATTCACTTTTGAGTTTATTAATTAATATGATTCGATTACATCATTAATTTTCACTCAAAAGTGATAAATTAACAGATTATGACAAATTAATCATCAAACTATTATTCTATTGATAGAATAATATTGGTCTCATAATCATGAATATGACAATGATATCTGTCATTATGATGCACATAGCTCTTTGCTCTGTTAAATTGTTGTATATAAGAATAACTGTAAAGTCAATGGCATATGGAATGTGAAGCTATTCTTCATCACTTTATGCACTTTGTATTAATTAAGACTTGTGTTTGCCCTACCTTCGTGACGGTTTTAAATAAAATCTAACGTTCAAATATATAATAAACTTTATTATAAATATTTGGTCAGATTTTTAATAAAAATCAATCTTTAATAAAAGTATAATAAATAATTCATATATAATATATGAAATGAATTTTACTACTTATTGTGACAAATATATGTTAATGTAAAATTTACCATTAACATTGATTTTAACTACATTACAAACACACTTTAAATATAGTTATATAAAATAATTATATGGAAGAAAAGCTACTTAGTAATATATGTATATATCATAAAGAAAAATAATTTCCTTAAATTAAAACATTTAAAAAATAATTGTTAACATAACTGACACATTGTTGATTCTTTAATCAAATGGTTTATGAATTGATTTATGATAGTCACATTGTTTCAATTTTGTTGGAAAACTACTAAAGGTATGGGGGTAATTATGATAGTGAGTGATTGTATTATTGCGATTTGACCTTTCCAAAGGTTATGTGTTATAAAAATTCATAATAGTTTCTAATTGAGTGTAACTGGATGTTGATTAAAAAATATTAAGTGTAAGTTGGATCTTTACTACAAGTTGTTGGAACATATTTGTATTTTCGATTATCAAAACAAATAATTTTTACACATATTTTTTTAATTTTATTATTGTTATGTGGTAAAAATATGTTTAATTTGTCAGAGTTGGTCATCATGATAAACCAACTCTAATACCACATTATGGAGAAAAAATATTGAAAAAATTTAATGAATTAGCAAATCTATGACAAATTATAATCAATAATTTTTGGGTGGGGGTGTCTGTAGAGAGGGGACAAAATAATATATTTAAACTAAATGTTATTTTCATATTTAATTTTTATATAAAGTTATTAAAGTCCATTTTTTATACGTTTAATAGTTTATCTTTTTCTGTATCATTCTTACTTTACACGTGAATAAGAATTGATAGATATGATCGATAACGTTGGAAGGTTGAGACTTCCTCACTTCTATTAAGATATTTCATTATCTATATAATAGATTACGATATTACCTCAATTCAAAAAGTCTTAAAGTGATATATTTTGAATATACTTTTTTTTATATGTTACTCATTTTTTTTTAATTAATAAACAATGTAAATAATATTTGAATTTCTAATAATAATTATTAACTAGTTGTATAACTAATATTGATTATGAATGTAATAAGAGGGTTATTTGAGGTTTAGTACACTTAAAATCTCATTTTAGAATTTAGTTTTCGTGTATGAGGTGAAAGTAATTCTAGTGAAAAAAAAAAAACATTGAGATGGTGTACTAGGTGGGCATAAAAACCTGGCAGTTGGTGTTGTAATGTTACATGGAATATGGTAGGGAACAAGGCAAGGATATGTACTCTTGAATGAAGTTTTGTCGGAGAAGAAAGAGAAAAAAACCACACCAATTCACCTTATTTGTTGCCTATGATGGAAAATATGGCTACGACCATCTCCTTTCTCTCTTTTTTAAAACAAAAATTGTGCTTATTGTATTATATGTAAGTTAAATTTTTTATTTCTTTAATCACTGCCTCCATCAAAATTAACTGTCATTTTCCTTCTTCATTTTCTTCCTCCTTTATGTAAAATAATTTGAATCTTTTTATGAACAATTATCATAGCAAAATTAAAACTTAAAAACTTTAGTATATACGCTATGCAAAAGATGTTGCATAATTGATTATATAAAAAAAGGACAAAGGAATTAAAAAAGTATAAGAACTAAATTTTAAATTTAATTTAATTTTACAAAATTAGCTAGTAAGTTAAGTTCTACATTCATTTATAAATTAGTAAAAGGTTTTATTTTTAGTAAAAAGTTTTATTTTTAGTCAATGTGGAATCTCTAACACATTTCTTTATGTCTAAACTATGACGTGACACTATATATTTAAGAATGGTCTAATAATGGCTCAATAGGCCCAATAACCTTATTAGAATAGACTCTGATATCATATCAAGAAATTGACTTAGGTCTAACTCAATCTTACAAAGTCAGTTTTATAAGGTTAAATTAGATTTAAACTAACTTTCTAATCTATCAAGAAATAGACTTTAAACTTAACTTTAGACATATGTTATAAATTAGTGAATTAGTGAAAGACTTTATCTCTAATCGATATAAAATCTTTAACAAAAAATGCAAAGTAAGTTATGAGTGATATAATATTCACTACACATTTATCATAAGTTGCATATCTGATGAAAAAAATATATTTGCATATCTGATGAAAAAAATATGAATAGTAAAAAATGTTATAAAATAATGAGTGAGAATAATATTATTTAATGATTAATAAGGTGAAGATAAAGAAAAAGTAATATCACAAAAATGTTATATGATAATATAATTCTAATTAAGTAATGAAAAATAGTCTAAAGGCAATTTGATTTTCAATATTGTACAGGGTTATGGGCATGTGTATTATTTTAAAATTTTAAATCGTATTTTATTTATTAGTTTTTATATTTCAAAATTTTAAAATTGAATGCACTTAAATTTTTATTATTGAAATTGAACACACTACAAACTATTACAAAAGTAATCTCATAATTATTTAATATTTTAATTTTTAAAATTGAATTCACCGCCGAATATCAAAAAATATTAATATTTAATATTTCTTCCTGTACAATACAAATTGTTTTCTGTATTAAATTATTTTTTAATATATCAATAATATCTTTGTTATTTTTATTTTAAAATTTTTACAACTCAAAAACATTTTTATCATATATTCGGTTCATTTTAACTACATGATAAATATCGAGAATCATTTACTACACAGTATAAACTTTTTGTTTTTTCAATAATTAAATATCAATGATTAATTTATTTTTTAAGAGTTTGTTAAAATGAAATATTGTATTGCGAAGATATTTGTTAAAATGGGATATTTATAATTTTTAGTTTCTTAACACCTTTTTTTCTTGATTACATTTATTAAAAAAAAGTTTGACTCAATTGAGTGTGGGAAAAAGAGAAAAAATTATACAATAAATAAATTTTAAAATATAAATAATAAAGAAATTTTTGATATTTTAAGAATTTATTAAGTACATGTTTGTATTTATCAGGAAGCAATTGCTAAAACAATAATCTCATAATTATTTAACATTTTCTTATAAAAGTATTATTTAAAATTATTTTAATTATCATAATTATATTATCTATTAAAATTTCTTATTTGTAGTTTGTTATTCAATTTTACGTTCTAAAATTCATTTTTTAAATTTATAAATTATATTACAGTTAAAGTTCATTATAGACAATGTTTAAATATATACAATATATTTTGAATTTATAATAAACAATTTAAACCGTTACATAAATAATGAGAAGAAGATCACTTTAAAAGTAAGTATAAAAACTTATTATTCATCTAAAAATAATTCAGATTAATTAATAATTAGATATATTTTATGTAATAATATAATATATAATATTATATAACATAATATAATATAGTATAATATTATATTCCGTAATATAAAATATAATATAATATAATATAGTATAATATATATATATATGTTAGAAATAAGTTTATTAATTTATAATTTGTCTAAATTTACTATCTAGTTGAGAGGTAAAACTAAATTTTAGATTTTAATTCGATTGAGAATTGAATTTGAGTTGATTTGAAATTAATTTGGTTGTTTAGATTACTGAAAAAATAATAAAAAAAATAAATAATTTATAAAAATTTGTAAATAATATAAATGATGTAATTGATAAAATAATTTTTTTAATAAATAAAATTATATTTAAAATTAATTTAAAATTAAATATAATTAACTTATTGAGTGTGATTGATAAATTATTATTATTTTAATCAACGAAGTTATAAAAAGATTAGTTATTTTAAAATTAAAATAAAAAAAATAATATTATTGTTATCTTATAAACTTGTTTTGATTATTATTATAGTTTTAATTTTTTTATTGTTATTTTTATTATCATTTTATTATTTTATTATTTTTATTAATATAAATCATTTATGATTTATTATTATTTATAGTTTCTAATATTAAAATTATTGATATTTTGTTTTTATAATTATCTTATATTCATTATTACTTTAATTTATTATTTCTCATTTTATTAATATTTTATTATTATCATTATTTTATATTCTTATTAAATATATTATTATTTTAATTATTATTATCATTATTTTATATTCTTATTAAATATATTATTATTTTAATTATTATTATCATTGATTATTATTATTTATGATTAATTATATTTATTTTATTATAATATAAATATACATATTAATAAATTATTAAATTAAAAAATATAATAAAAAATTACTTTCCTCACAAATATGTTACAATCATAAAAAGATATTGTAAACTTTCTTTTCTTTTTTAATTAATATTTTATTTATTGAAATTCTAACTTTCTTCATATTTGGTCGCTCAATATCTTTTTCTCAAACTAACATACTGTTAATGCTATTGAAAATTTGGTCTTTTTTTCATCTATTCTTATTTCTAATGTATACTATATATATTTATTAATTAGGAAAAGACAGATATCAAAAATTGAACTGCAATATATATTTTAAAACTATAATTTTGAAATACAAATAAAGTTTCTTGGTTTCAATTTTGAAAAGTTGTTTCACTGAAACTATAGCAGAACTATTTATGGAATGTTATAAGTTATCAATGCATTTAGATTTGTTTTTTTTTTTATAAATTATAATATTTCTAGTGATGTCTAAATCTTTAGTATATTCTTAATGTATTAATTAGAACTATTTATGCCCTGTGGCAAAATAAAATGGAAAATGTAGGCACTATAACATCACCATCATCTAGAATGTTAAGTCTGAACTAACAAATTATAGGTACCTTGGTAGCTGCTGTGCATGGCACAAAAACTAACAAGAAAAGAACAAAGTGAGCAGAAGAAATTAGTCATGGTTGCTTTATTCAGAACCACATGATCAATGAATGAAGCTTTACATGAACAGATTCGTTGCATGTGTCGTCTTCTGACTTGTATCAGTTCAATTCAGTTTATTTAATTAGTGGGGGTATGCTGTGTCAGTTGCTTTATTCATTCCATAACTCTGTGCGAGCCACATTTACTTAGAACATGTATCAATAACCTTTTCAAGTTTGAAAAACTCTCCTAATGAACCATTTTACCCAAAATATAAAAATTTCACCCACCAAAATAATTCACATCTGTCTTTATCTTCTATATATCAATATCCCTACTAATAATAGTTCTAGTGGTTTTACTTTTTATCCGCCCACATCTTTAGCTTTGGTTTTGTTGTAAGAACATTAGACAAACATATTGTTAGATATGTATTCATCAAAATGTGACCATATATTTTATTTATTTGTAACTAGTTTTTAATGTTTTTCTAGTGAGTATTAACATCTAGTTTAACAAGACTATTCAATAGGTGTAATATTGATATCAATGTTCATGTTCTCAATCATAAATTCTCAAGATTATACTAATATATAACTAAACACACTAACAAAAGACTTTCTAGCTATTCTTAAATACTTATCTGCAAAATTTTGTATAAACCCCAAAGTTCCACTAGTCATGTAACAAAATCAAAATCTAGAGTAAAGATTTATACTGATAAAAAATTAAAAAAAATATTAAATAAAAGAATAGTAAAAGAAAAAACAAAGTCTTCATCATCACATGTGTAAGAGAGAAATTGACATAAGTTTGAATTTTGAATTGAAACATGTCTAAAAAATCCTAAAAGAAACTCAGTGTGTCAAGTTTATGTGTGTGAATCCATCTAGAATTTTGCTTTTTCAAATAGATAAAACTATTATAATGATTAGTATAACAATAATAATATGGTGATGATAGTTATTAGGATAAAAATAATGGTAAAAGTAACAATGATAATAGTGATAATAGTAAAATGGTGATAATGGTAATAATATAGATAATCAAAATAAGTGTAACAAAAGAAGAGATGGTGTGATAGTATGAGAAAATTTGATTATCATATCATGTTATGTCATGAACAAAGTATCACGATCTCAAATAATATAATAAATTTAAATATAAAATAAAAATTAAGTACACAGAAATTTAAAAACTAAAATAAATAAATAAACCTTATCATATAAGCCTAACTTACTATATATTGATTATATATAAAATGTACAAAATCAATGTAAAATTTAATTTGATAAGAATCATCATAAAAAGTATAAAAAGTATGACTTATTATAATAGTTTTAGTAATAATCATTATAATATATTTAACATATATAAAGATTAATTACCAAATATCACTTTTTAATACATATACTTCTATAACCGATATAAGAAATATTACTTCCTATGACAAATAATGTCACAATTATCATAATAAGTAAAACTTTTTTATGATGGTGATTGTAACAATAGTCATAATAAGTTAATGTTTTTTTTTTTAGATTTTTTTTTTTTGTTTTACCATGTTTCTTTCATTCATAATAGTATCATTTACTTTCATATAAAAATCTACAATTTACAGACAAAGTAGTTCATTAATAATTAAATAATGTTATCTAATAAATATTGTAAAAAAAAGATAAAATATAACATCTAGTTATATATTTAAATAAACTAAAAGAATTTATAACTTATCAAAAACACTTAAAAAAATGAAGCTTATGGTATCCTAAAGTATTAATATATTTATCCTTTAACGGAGAAGAATCGTTATAACTACAAATTAACTTAATGAATAAAAAGTGAAATTCATAGTTGAATAATTAAGACGTTTGAGTAAATTTTGTGTTACCTCTCCCAATGAGTCAAGAATGTTTAGGTGCAATTGATTGTATCTTCTTCATAGTTTCAGGTAGAAGGCCTTACAACCTGGAATGAGCTTCCATAATCTTATAGTCATTCATTAAATCATGTTAATTATTAACATATGAAATACAATAGAATATGAAATACAATAGAATAAAAATCTTATGCGTCTAATATATATATATATATAATATGTTTCATGGCCGAAGAGTTTTCTTATGCAATAAATACAAGAGAACCATGAGAAAATAGTGAGGATTAATAACTAACAATTGACAATGACCCCTACAAGTTGTAATAATATCAGTAAATATTAGTAATAAAGAAGTTCTGACTTAATTAACTGAAATTTAAAATTGTATACTTATTAATATAAGTAAGGTGTGTACTCTCTCTTTGCATTTTGAAATGTCTATATTGAGTATGTTTGCATCTTACTTTTCCTACACTTTGAATGGTAACAGGGCCAAGAATTTTAGAAATATAAACATTTTTTTTCTTGATGCAGAAGTGATTTAAATACCTTGAACATTGAAAAAATAATGTTAGAATAAAATATTAAACTATTTTTAAGGTTAACGAAAATATACTTACAACAAATAAAAATTGTAAGACTAATACAAATAGGAGATCAATATCAGTAAAAATTTCATAGATGTTCTTATGACGTATAAAAAAAAAAGACATTAATAGTTTTATTTATAACTTCGACACACATATTTAATTAGACAATTTGCTTTCCCTTGTCACTATCACTACAATGCATCATTGGAAAGACATTATTGGTTCTGAAGTATAGATTTTTTAGAATCAACCTAAATTTAAATAAAATTAGTATGTAAATATAACTCATATTACAAAGAATAAATATATAATTAAATCAAGTATGAAAAAACCCTACTAAAATCGACTTTGCAAATATAGAATTTTCCAAAACTTATCTCACTTTTTGAACCTCTTTAATGGGCATAGGAAATCGAGTATAAGCTCGAACATCTATGACTACCGCTCTCATCATATCATCCTTAATTGTCTTGTGGATGGTTAATCCTAACGTATAAATTTTACCCATGACCACAAAAATATATAAAAATAAACAAAATATAATTGGAATAAAATTTATCTAAGGCCACCAAATGTTTGGGGGAGGGGTTTACAAATGTATATTTCACAATCATTTAAATTTAAAAATATATACTTTGAAACTTGTACCAGTGAAGTCACCATCCCAAGTTAAAGACTAGGATCTAATTTTAAAAGTTCTTTCAAAAATACAGTTCGAGATAATTTGCCTCTATAATATATTGATAAAGAATGTAAAAGTTAATAAGAAATTATAAGTAAAAGATAATATATATACTCATTATAAAAAAATGAATAATTATTCTACCATTGTTAAAAATATTAAGTTTGATAACTTTTTTTATCATAATACTATGGTATTTATTAATCAACAATGTTACAATTATAAAACTCAAACTCTTCTGAATATCAAAACATCTGGCCATAGGAAAAAATTGATTCAAATGGTACCCAAAGTAATCACTTTGGGCAAATAAGAACTATACCAAATTCAAATGTGTGTTTGTGTGCGTATAAATTAGAAATATAGATAAAACAAACCATATCAAAAGTATTGACAAATATAGGGTAATCAAGCATACAAATACAAGCAATTCAACCCAAATGAACACTTCTCTTTAATGTCTTTAGTAATTCACTTTCATCAAACTTATCGACTTTCACCAAATACTTTTACGTACTCGGGAAGAGCTTGAAAGATTATTATAAAAAAATGATTGTTTTCAAATATTCTAGTTATAGTCTTAAGATCATGTAGATGGTAAAGTTTTTTGAGATAAACAACTTGAATGGTTTCAACTACATTACGTGTTCAAAGAGCTAGATAACTAAATTGAAATCTTTCTTGGGCACCTAAAAGCCTATTCTCTACATAATATAAAATTTAGTTTTCTAAAATCAATATTAAATTGTCTAATTTGTTGGATTTGAAAGTTATCCCAAATTTGAAATAACTATAATAATTTAGGCACTACATTGAATAATCCAAGCAAGTATAATAGATAGTTAATTCCTAAATGAGAACACTGATGGTGAACACAAATTATACGAACCCTGATCACAACCACAACAAATTTTAAATTGACAAGCACAAAATTTGAACAAGATCAAGATTCAAAGAGATAAGAGAGTTTGTTATTGGAGAATAGAGAAGAGAGAAAAGATTTTAGAATTAGAGAAGAGAGTCTGAAGCTTGAAAAACTTGAAAAGCTAAAGAACATAATATATTAGTTAAAATTAACCTGACATTTTAAATAACTTACTACAATGACTCTATACTAAACATATATATTAGGTACTTATTATGTTAATTTTAATTTTAATTTTAACTCACGGTCATTACAAAAGTACATTGTGCAACTTGTTATAAGACACCAATAACACCCGTAAACCATTATTATTTTCTATTTTTATACTAGTCACACTTATAAATTATTATTATTTTTTATTTTTATACTAGTGCAATTTCATGTATCCAATAAAACACAATATAAACAATAAAAACTCCCACTAATATATGAATGTGAGGATCACCACAAAAGTTTAACTTATGGTTTTTTAATAAAATAATTTTTATGATGAAAAAGACAATTATATATAAAATATAGGATGATTTATATGTACTATCTGTTATCTTATATGTGAATTGAAGATTATAGTTTAGGACCATGTGAAAAGAAGTTGAAAATCATTCGCAAAATAGTATACCTATTTATTTCCAATTAGTCATGGTATGTCTCTTACAAGTTACTCCTATATATTACTTCTTTCTTTAAATCATAAGAAAATAAATTTAATATAAATAATTTTAACTACATTTTTAAGTAATGATACTTTCTAAAAAAATCATTGTTTTATTTTTAATAACCTTATTTATCTAGTTTCAGAATAAAAAAATACTTTAGAGAAAATATTTCAAATATAATTAACATGAATGATATCAACTAAGTTTTTACATATACATGATGTCCTTAAAGATCACACTTTATTCTTTAAAAAGAAATGAAAACTTTGATCTAGTTTCTAATGTGGAAAAGGTACGAATTAGTATCTCAATACAGTTTAATGTCAAATGGATCTTCAAAAAAGTTATAATTCCTTAACTAATTTTAAATATGATAGATCCCAATAAATTATATAAAAGTGATTTCTTTTATCATGTGGTAAATACAAGATATTAATCAATTTTAAGCACTGTTAATATAACATCTCTTATAATTTCCCTAGCCATAAGTTATAGTTCATTACATGTGGGGATACTATTATTTTTTTTTTCAATTATTATGATGAAGCCATATAGGACCACAATATATCCCCTTTCCATAAGGTTGTTGCCTTGTCTTTGGCTATAAAGCACCTTTATTGACGTGATTTTCAGGTAACAAAATAATAATGGAATACAAGTAATGTTTTGGCTCAACATGCTTGTCCTCAATATTATTAATAACATTTTATGCTGAATCTAATATTAGGAGGAGATGGAATCATGGAAATAGGTTTTCATATCAATTGTATGGAGAAGGTTTTTTTTTTTTTTTTTTTTTTTTTTTTTTTTTTTTTTTTTTTTTTTTTTACAGTTACTTTAGATTTTTTTTTTATGTTTGATTGTAGAAACCATATATAAATTTAGGTGACATAAAAAGTTTAAATAATTGATAAAAAAATTATTTATTTATGTTAGTTAAAAGTTAAATATTATTTATGTTAGTTAAATAATATACATAAATGTAATATTATTGTTTAATTCTTTTTATTTAGTAGACATCTTAATTTTTTTTATCCAACCCAATTCTAATTAGTTATTTCCTCTCTTTTGTATTTACGATACAATCAACTACAACAAAAAAGCTCAATCTAGAAATGAAAAGATTGTATTAGCCAAACGAAGAAAACCAGTTTTTTTATTATCATACTTTTTTTTTTTCAATTTTGTTCAACTACATTAAATATTTGCAACTTTATTTTTCAAACTGAGTAATTGCAATATTTTTATAGTCAAATTTATAATAATGTTAATAAACATATGACATTCATTCCTTCTACTATATTGTTATTTTTGTCAATAAATAAACTTTAATTGATGACATATCATTTACTTTTTATTATTATGATGATATTATTAAATATAATAAAATAGATTATATTATATTATTATTTTTAAATAGTAAACCTAAATTAAAAATGTTTAAAATAATAAAAAAGTAATAGAATGAAATTAAAAAAAATAAGAAAAAGATTAAGCTAATTTTAAAATAACACTCTTTGTTTTGTTGACCGAATTTAACTAGTCTATTATTAAACTTTAGACTTTATATAATAAACCTTAAACAACACAAATATCATCATACCCCCCACTAAATTTTTGTATACATAATTTTCGTATAACATATCATCACAAAAATTTATGATAATCTTACAAAGTTCTAAAACTGTTAAGCATGTGGTTACCTTTAATTAGAATTCAATTAATAAACCATAAATGTGAAAGTATCATGTGAACTTATACCTATATCGGTTAGACTAAGCTTTTACGCACATTGTTTAGGTTTATAACGTGTTTTGATAAATATGTTAATTTATTTTTATTTCATAAAATAAATTAAATGCAGCATGAAAGTAGGCTATATATATATATATATATATATATATATATATATATATATATATATATAATAGTAATATAGAAGAATAATCATAAATGCTCTTATTAATTTTTTCGTGTGGTAGGTATTAATACATTTATATTTTCAAGACATTAAATGCTTTATCAAAAACATTTAATATTTTCTGGATAGTAAATATTAGTCAATACACAAGGCAATAAAAAAGGAATAGGTTGAAGTTTTGATTTTCGACATAAAGAAGTTAACATTTTATATGCCATTGCTATAAAAAAAAATAAAATTAATACTCAACCTCTTTATCTCAATAGTAAATATCATTTAAACTGAATCAATTTTTTAACTCCCATTGTTTAAATCTTAATCACTTTTCTTTATTAAGCATGTAATTAATTTCCAATTTCCTTTTAGCCATGCAATTTGCCATCCACCACTTGTGGCAAGGGCCATCCCACATTAATGATTCATTTGGGGTTTCCCTAGCTTGCCGTCAAAGTGAAATCAGAAATCCATTATGGTGTGAACAAGAAAATAACTAATTCAAAGTGAAGAAGAAGACATGGCTTCGAAATTTAAATCAAATAAAAATAAGAAAAATAAAATTTGAATTCTCCTTACGAATTATTATCATTGTTTAAGGATTATTTTCTCCAGACAAATTAGCAATTATCCCTTTTCTCTCAGGTTGGAGGTAGATTAAGGAGTAATTAGCACCGAAAAAATTGAAAACAAAAACGTTAAAATGCGTATATTTATATTAAAAAAATATTGTAAGGATTATTTTCTCAATCAAAGTCAATTATTTGCTATATATATATATATCACTCCTATCAACAAATGCTTCCAGAATAGTCAATTTAAAAATAATAAATTTGTTAAGGAAAGTATAATTATTGATAGGTTGGACTTTCCAAATATAAATTTAATTTTACTAATATTAATTAGTTTTGAAAGTGGAGGGTTGTGGCATGGTAATTGGATTAAAAGTGGAGCCCATTTAAGTAATATAGTTTTTGAAGCTTAGTGTCAGACTCTTCCCACGTTCCCGCACTCACATCCATACCCCGTTTTGAAAAACAACGCATCACACTCATTTCAAATCCACAACTTATTATTATATTTAATTTATTAATCTATCATACTATTTTTTTCATTTAATTTTCTTACATAAGTTCAAATAAATAATAATAATATAATATTTTTTGGCCTGTAAGATGCAAACGGTTTTCCGAAGGAAGGAATTAAGAATATTGGAAGAGTAGTTAGTTGCGACGCCAACTCATCGGAAAAATTTGAATTTCTGGGCAGAAAGGAAATAAAAGGCTTCATCATCACCACCTACAGCGACAACAAGGACAAAGTTAAAAGTTGGTGTTCTGTTTTCAGGAACACGATTTGCAACGTTCAACGTTTTATTCCGTTTTGCAAAGAACAGAGCAGAGCAACGCTCGCAATACCCAATTTTCCCAAATTGTTGGTTTCGGTGTTTCTAACCATTTTTTTTTCTCTCTCCTATCTTTTTTTTTTTTTTTTTTTTTTTTTCTTTTTTT
>Ga0209700_103515_pt1 | contig 29905 bp, 14 predicted proteins | sample SiratroredBW_FD_187528 | JGI IMG/M metagenome (GOLD analysis project Ga0209700, IMG submission 187528) | Root nodule microbial communities of legume samples collected from California, USA - Siratro red BW (SPAdes) (version 2) | ecosystem: Host-associated > Plants > Roots > Nodule | place: USA...
AAATTTTTTATATATATATATATATATATATATATATATATATATATATATATATATATATATATATATATACAATTTTTGTGCTTTGTTCATAATTTTCTGTTGGCGATCGCAATATATGGAAGAAGGCTTGATCACATCACGATTTTCTATGTACATTATTATTCTTATACCATGAACATCTAATACAAGTTAGTTTAATATTGTCATTGTTAAGTAAGATGTTGCTTGTGTAGTTGTATGGACAATGTAGTTATTTAATTTATGTAGCAAAGTCATGGTTGTATTTTTAACATATTTTAAAGGATTAATTTTTGCTGTCTTCCAAATTTTTGGAGAACCTTTAAAGTTTAGATATCATTTTAGTCTTTCACTTTTTTTTTTTTTTTTTTTTAAAGTATATTTTTTTTTTTTTATTTTTTTTTTTTTTTTTTTTTTTTTTTTTTTTTTAAAGTATAGTTTTAGTCTCTCAATTTTACTGTTTAAGAATTATAAATGGTTCTAGAAAGTCATTTTAATATATGAATTTTGGTATATAAGAAATCTCTTGCAATTCTTTACCTTTTGGAATGGTCAGTTTGGAACATAAAATTTTCCGAATGTAAAATTGCATTCGGGACGTGTTTATTAGTTGATTGTTTGTACAAATTTTTATAATTTTCCTTTATTAGTATATTTTTGTGTAATATTTTCATTTATAACAAAATATCATAGGAAAAATATATGTATATATTATGCTATTTTCTGTAAATAAAAAAAATACTATTAAAGTGTTTTAACCCTTTCATCCATACAAGCACTCGTTTTATATTATAAATTTTTAAAAACTGTTAAGAGGATATGCATATTAGATATACATAGTAGAAATATAAATGCATAAACAGTAAAATATTAAGAAATAATAATATAAATACAACTTCGCTCTAAATTAAGCAAGTAAAAATACTTTGAAAAACACAACTTTGTATCATGCATTGATAAGAAGTATTGGATAATTATGTGGATTTATCTAGCTTTAGCTTGCCTTGAGTTGAAAAGGGTTTATAGATCATCCAACATGGATGAACCACCAAGGGGTTATTCGAGCTTAAACAATACTTGGGTTGAATCCTACACATGCAACTACATTAAGTACTTGAAAGCAAAGTTTTATAGTTTATAATACTCTTATCCAACTCAAACGAGATCTACAAAAAAATACATTCTTGTTTTATTTATTTATAGTAAGAACAATATTGACATTTGTGAGTATACAGAGAATCAAACAATAGAATCACATTTATCTACGCTTGAAAATCAATCTACCTAAATTTAATCAAAAGGCATTCTCAGGTGGTAGAACTACAAAAAAATATCTGCATCCAACACACTGCTACATGTTTTTAAGAATCCTAAATCAGAGAAATATGGGTCTTAATATCAAAGTGGAGAAAGGAAATGCTGCTGATATCATGATTCTGTGGATTTCCACTCCAAAATTGCTGACAAAAGTGTGTAATTAGGAATTAAATGCTTGTGAGGTAAGGCCATGTTTGTCATTGGTGAATTGTCGTTCTCTTCAAGCCACTTTTCAATCGCTTTGCGATCATATGTATATCCATCAGCAGCAACACAAGGATCATCCATTACATCCTGCATCAAATAAAGTACAACAAATAACACATTTTATCATTGTGGCCCAGAAAATCAATATATTGTCACTATGGAGTACTTAATTACCTGAAGAATTGGACAGATAAAGTGATTAGGAGGTTTGGATTTAATAGTAACAGCTGAAGCAGAATGTTGGGCTCTATCAGCAACTTCTTTCAATCTGTCAAGTGTTGGAAGCACTTGATCTTTTAGATCAGGCCTGTCTCTACGTAGAAGTTCTGCACAGCTCAGTCCTAACAAAGCCAAATCTAGTGTCTCTTTAAACGGCCAAGCTCCTGCCTCTGGATCCAATATATCTGTCAAATTCCCACCTTCAATTGCAGTTTCAACCTTATAAGCAAGTGCTATCGCTGGTTTTCCTGTCAATAACTGCAAGATCACCATTCCAAAAGCATAAACATCAGATTTTGGAGATATTAACCCAGTCCTTTGGTACTCAGGATCAATGTAGCTGAGTGTTCCAACAGGTGCTGTGTCCTTGTACATGGTAGATAAATTATCGGAATGGAGAACTGTAGAAAGTCCAATGTCACCAATCTTGCTGACAAGGTTACGACCAAGCAAGATGTTTGCTGGTTTTAAGTCACGATGAATAATAGGTTCTGGCTTTGAGCTGTGAAGGAAGGCCAGAGCTGATGCAATTTCCCAAGCTATTCGAAATCTCTCAAACCATGGGATTGGTGAAGTGTTGTTTTTCCTCAGCAGTCTGTCCTCCAGGTTACCATTCTCCATATATTCATATACAAGACATCCATGATCAGGACATGCACCAAGAAGAAGAAGCAAGTTTGGATGACGAATTCTGCTCAATATCTCTAACTAGAAGAAAGAAAAGATATAAATTAAAATCCAAAATTATAGATTTGGATTTGAGATAAATCCATTAAACTAGACTAAAGTAATATGGATTTGGATGATTATGGATTAGATTTGAAGATTTGGATTTTTTGTCCACCTCTAACCATTATATTTGAATTAGGATTCTAAACTTTGATATATCGATGAGAAAATCCAAACTTGTCAGCGAAAATGCTAGAAACATCTGCAGCAATGAAGCGCTATATACTCATTCTTTTATCTCACATGGAACATTTTTTGCTTTACCATTTTATTCATAAAATTTTCATACCTCCTGTTGGAATTGCTTGCTTTCACGATTTCCATTAGTGTTGAGAACTTTAACAGCAACAGTTGTGTGATGCAAATTGCACTTGTACACTGTTCCATATGCTCCCATTCCAATTCTCAGGTCTTCAGAAAAAGATGAAGTAGCTGAGACTATTTCATCCCATGTAAACTTCCGGTACTGCAACACTGTACCACTTAGAGCATCCACCAATTTTTCTTTCTCTTTTGTAGCACGGATTACTTTCAACTCTGTTTCTCTCCTTTCTGCAGCCTCTCTTTCAGCACATTCTTTCAAATATACAGCTTCTCTGGATGCATCCTGATATTTCTCTCTTTCTAGTTTTGCTAATTCCATTGCCTTCTCTTCCTTGGCAATAATCTCCTTCATTTTCATGGTTTCTTCTGACCGTCTCTTGCTAAGGTCATTCAGCTGTTTAAAGAAATAAAGGATGTTAATCCATTTGACGATACCAGCAAAGATTTTAGTGGCAGGCATATGGAAGGTGCATTCATCTTCCTATTGCTATAATAGGGCAATGCATCTTATGGATGCTAAAGCAAAGAAAGAGAACCTAACAAGGAAACAACTTAGGTATGCCAGGGTGCAGGGTTCCCATTAAATTATTGTACTTATTAGATAGAAGAAAGTGTTTCTGGCGATAAGAAAACAGATATTACCTTCCGGGATGCTTCAATTTTCTCACTTTGAGCTACTGCATGCAGTCCTTGGGCATGTCTTAGTTCAATTCTCAACTTTTCCAGCTCAAGGTTAAATTTTGCCTGACAAAATAAATGACCACAAAGAAAGTTCACTTGCAAATTGGAGTTGTATCTAACTGGAATTTGCTGAAGCAATAGCTGTTTGACAAGCAACATATAGTTTTCTATGAAGGATTGCATACTAATAAAAACTTGGATTGTGCACAACATATTTGGACAAACATATTTGTAGTTTTGGATTTGCATGAAACACTATGGTTCTAGTGAAGATAAAATTTTTGTGTGGCTGGAGAATTGTCAAATATAGGATACAACGGAAAAAAAAAAAAGGTATGAATACTTTACTCTCCAATGTTAAATCATGTCACAAGTATACATATATCTACATTTTTCAAGAGGGTACCATCACCTGATGAATGAGTTGGAAATAAGTACCATTTCATGAAGCCATATGAAAGAAATTTCAATTACCTGCCTATTAGGTGATGGAAGTGTAGTTGCTAAAGGCACATCCTTGATAGAATTTTGATCATACATCCAAACCTCAGTATCTGAAATAAAGCTTTTGCAACTAGAGACTCGACTTAAGGCATGATCAATGTCTGAGTTTCTTGCAGAGCTGGTAGCAGTATTTTCTCTCCCAAGATCTAGAGATTGGCCTCTAGAATGGCCAGTGTCAGATAAACTCGGATTTGTACTTAGAAGGGCACTATTTATACTTGAAAGAGCTTGAAATCGTTGTGTTGCTAGGGAAGAAGAGTGTAAACCAGCATATGATGAACCTGAGGCAGATTCTGTACACACCAAAAAGGATAATAATTATACTGTACAGGGGATAGTCAATTTCGATGTTTTCCATGATGGAACACAGGCTAAGCATATCTTTGAAACCAAGCACCCTACAGTATTACCTTTATTTGCAATCTGAGTAATGTGAACAATAAATATCAAAGTACAACATGTAAAATATGGTGTCATAGCTTAAGTGTAGATGATTTCTTATTATATTTTCCTATTTCTATTATGATTTGAAGAATAATGTGAATGTCTACCATTTACACCTATCTGTGTACTATCAATGCTGAAACACAAGATGTTAAATTAGAAAATTTCAGGTATTGGATATGTACTTATGCTGACATAATGACAGCAATTCAAGTTACTAGTAGTAGTAGACCTGTCTGAGAGGTGGAAGTGTAGTTAGATGAGCTGCTGGAAGAAAAACTGGTTTCACTAGCATCATCCACAATGCTTACATCAATCGGCATGTCTGATTGTCGTATGGACAATTTTCCCTTCGAAATAGCATAAACTGTGCAAAATCTTGGAGTGCTTACTGATATTTTCATAGACATACCCTTCTGTTTACTGAAAACAATACATTAGTAAAGGGGGGATATAATCAGATAGAGACCACAAGATAGTTGGTTGAAATGAAACATTATGTACTCAACACTAATACAAACTGTATAATATTCCAGGCTCATTGTTAATTTCTGTTTAAAATCCACAAATAACCATGTTCTAAATGTTCATATATTGAATAAAATCATCCTGCAGAGAATCTAAAGGTAATATGACCTTCTCACAATAACATACAATATTGAAAAAATTATAATTTTAAATTATCAATTGGATTATACAAATCTTTGTGGTCAATAAGTCATCTTACAGCACATCAGAAAAAGAAAACCATCCTACATAGAATCTGAATGTCTTCAATTGTTATAATTTAGTCCCTCTATCACTTTCTTTCTACTTATAACTCTCAAATTCTTATTTCCAACTGAAAATCATCACAAACCAAATCATTTAAATAGTTCTAAACCCTCTTTTGCCAAAAGCTTACTACCTAAGTATTTAATTTCTAGTAAAATAAAAAATTCCAACTCTTCTCTCTTTTGATCCTAAATTCACATCCTACTAAAACCTTTAAATTTTATTAAATTCCCACTAGATATGTAACTTACAAACTTTCCAAATTTGTTCATATCCAAATCCACCATAAATCCCCAAATATATGAATAGAAGTTAAGATTTTGGAAGTTTTACGTAGAAGAAATTTGACAACAGGCCTATATTTGTTTAACTTCAAAAATAGAGGGATTTCATTTATTCAAAGAAAACCTGGAAAACAAAAATCTAAACTAGAAGATCAGAAGTACAATTAAGTGAAAATAAAATCTTTTACAATGAGTCACTTTAAGCAGGTCTTAAAATTTAAAAACCTATGTAATGCTCTAAGTGATTACACATTTTGAACAAAATAATGAAAAGAAAAATAGTGTACAAGATCAATTATTTACAAATAGACTCGTGTTTTTGAATAGATAACTTTGCCTATTTCATTTGATACATCCATATAATCAAATTTGTCTCTGATCACAAATTTGTCACAAGGGACAAAATCAGTGCTAAAGAGCAAGGAGAGATTAAAGACTACAGAGCCATGAAGTTTAAGGAACAATCACAATTTAGCATGGAGTATTTCACCTAATTTCATACTAAAATGTCTAGGTAAGATGAACATTTCATTATTTTTGAATTTTATTGATAATGCAACCTCAAGTGTTCCCATCATACTTCAAAAAAGGAGTATTAGACATTTTCTAACACACTATTATTGGTTGAAATTTATTGAAAATCATAAATTAAACTCATTCAACAGGAGAGAGTTTCACATAATTCTGTGATTCCCTAGAAGCATTTGAGTGTTTGATTCTCTCCCCTTAATAGTTAGCTTTTGAGATTGGTTTTCAAGTGCTTGAGTACTTATCATTTGTTATCAGAACTGGCTTATGAACTGTGCATCAACATAGCAATAAATACCTTCTAAATATGCCACGAGATGAAGCTCCAACAACAAGTTTGGTTATAGCACCCTTAGCCACTTCCTCTGCTACTGCAATAGCCACATCATCTGATTCAATCACTACAACATCCACATGCACCTGCATCAACAATATCAGAATACAAATCCTATATTATTCTGATTAATCTACATGATCTATCATATCTGACCTTTCTTTGCTCACACAATCTCTTGAAAGGTAGCAGCATTTCGTTTCTTTGCCACTCCACTTCCTTTTTGAATGCAGTTGCTACATCATTACGCACTTGTGAAAGAGGGATCACATTTCCCACTGGAAATACAAAAATGTTATATTATCCTAACGAAATAGTCTTCTGCTAATTCATAACCGTCTCCTACCACTTGTGTATTATCAAATTAATTGTTATATAGAAAAACTTAAGTAACCCACATAATTACTAATCGTCTGAGGCCGAAAACTCTTAAACATCAAAATGAAAACAGCAAAAGAAACATGGCCCAAAATCAAGTTCTAAAGTTTTATGATGTTGACAAAAGTAATGCAGATATGAAAACTCCCTAACTTTGAGGCACAATGCAAGACTAGGATATTGTTGGGAAAATTAAAGGGGGAAACATCGGAGAGATCAAATAAAAATGAGACATGAGCAAGACCTACACAAGATAATAACACTACCCTCAACTCAAAACCTTAAGACATTGGATTTGTGGGTGTTCTTTTTTATATGTTGCTCAACTTTCTCATTTATACTCAATACGGAACTAGACTCGCATTTGTATACCTAACAGATACAGTTACCACTATATCTAGAAGTTTGGAAATGTAACATATGCATAAAGTTCATACTTTATTGAACGCATTAAACATAAAAATACATTACATGGCGTTGGAACTCCTTGGATAGTAGGGTGAACATGTATCAGCTTGAAGATAATCATTCCCTCAGGAACAAACTTATTAAGTGCCCACTGTACCACATATTTGCTTTTCTTGTTACCCTTGATTGCAAGAGCAACAACTGAAGAAGATGAGGAATGCTGAGATACAATATTTGCATCTGCATCCACAATCTTCTCCATCTCTCTTCCCTACAAAGAAGGAAATAAGTTATCTATAACAGCCTAAAAGAAACAACAACAAAAATGAATGTTCCATAAGAATATCAAGTTTCTTGCAGGCTCTAAAAATAACAAAGCTCCAGCTGTGTAATAACAACTTCATATTAAAACAATTGCAAAACAAAGTTCTCAAACCAAATTAAGGACTTATTAGGATAAACTTCTTCATAAGTATTTTTAAGACAAGAAAGTAAGATAGGAAAATGAATAAACTTCTCTACTATGTGAAAGTCAACATACATACATATATATAAGTTCAAAACAAGCTTTTAGATAATCAAACTTCTATAAATTAACTTATGCATAAGCTAAATTTGTCTTTTGAAAATACTTCTTTAATTTTTTTTTCTTGTTTTACTTCTCTTTTGAATCATTTATAGAGAAGTTTATCTAAATATATATTATCCTAGCCTTGTATTTCATCTAAATATATAACTCACATAAAACTTACCTATACAGTGAAATCTTAGAAACATACAAAGAAATGAGTGTTGAAGTTGTAGGAACTTCTTTTAAAAAAGAGAGAGCAAATCTCCATTATTTTGACAAAGAACCTGATAAATCAAGGACAAGGGTTTCAAGCTTCAAATTCAAACAATTGAATTTCTGAACTTCACGAGGATAAACTTTTTCTCTCAATGCATGAGTCAAAAAACCTAATCCCCAAATTCCCAACTTTGAAAACAATCCCCAGAAAGAACCCAGTGTGCAATTATCACCTTTAAATGATAAAAATGGAAATTTCAAAGATCCAACTACATTGACAAAGGGTGTGACAAAAATTCAGAAACCCATATACTCAAACAAACAAAACAAAACAAAAAAGAACAATCATAGGAGGTTTTTCAACTAACCAGTCAAACCCCACCTTAGTTCAATGTTGAAACTGTGAAAAGCTTCAAATCCTTGTTGGTGAAGAAGCTACTCCCACAACTCTTCTCCAACATGAAACCTTTCCCAAGTCTCAAACAAGAACACGACCTAGGCAACCCAAAATTCATCACATGTTTGTCTCACACATAAAAGAACAAATAACGTGAATAACAGCAATCCATGAACATTTTCTATTAAATGCATCAACCTAACCATGCCTTCAAACAATGTCCACCTTATCAAAAAAAATGTCACTGTCATGATGATGAGGTTTTTTTTTGTTCATGCAATTAAACAGTTCAACAATTTCCAATAATACCAAAAGGGTGCGTCAAAGTTCAATTTTTGAGAGCATTTTCATTCCAATTTTCAACTCAAACCACTTACATGGCGATTAGTCAAAACCTGTAGCCGCCTCTGACATGTTGCTTTAGTTTACACCAACAAACAAATTGAGAGATGTAATAGTTACACTTCATTAATTTTTCTTGTCTTTTGCTAACTAACAAAACTATTGGATCAAATGGAATATTCTGGAATCATGTTAGAAGGTGAATCATTAAAATTATAAGTCAATTCATTTGGTCTATAATGTTCTAAAAAGATTAAGAAAATTTAGTTTCTTACTTTCATAATCTTAGACTAATTTAACTCTTGAAATTGACACCACTACAGATTAATAATCAGTGATTAAATTAATCTACACACATTGAAGTTAGAAATGATAACTACTCATCGTTGTCAGAGTAAGAAAATCAAATAAAATACTTATATACCTTTTAGGGTTTTTATGCATTGATTAAATTATATACCTTTTATTAATAGATTAAGAATAATAAATAAATATTCATGTATACAATTTTACTAAAATATATTCTACTTATTCTAATCATTAAGATTCAGATAATTTATGAGAGCAAATTAAAAAAGAAACCAATAATGGTACATCTATAATTTATAACCATTAACAAAAAGATGCATTTTGTATTTGTTTCTTTATAAATACTTTCTTACTATTTCATCTTGAAAATTGTGATAATTGTTTTTATTGTGTTACCGATATTATGTTTGGAGAAAAATGAGAAAAGGAGTAGTTATTGTATAGGAAATGTGATAAAAAAAAAAGTGTTAACCATTTTGATAACTTTTTTTTAGGGTGTTATTTTTTTATAAGAAAAAACAGACAAGTTTACCCTAGTTATAAGTAAAGAAAATATTTTTTTTAAATTACAAATGTTAAAATTATTGATAATTTTAGATGATTGGAGAAAAAGTCTTTAATATAAGAGAAAAATAACTTCAAATTGATAGTTCTAAAAATTAAAATTTCATTAATTTCAAAACTTAAAATAACTATAATTGTAATTTCAAAGGTTGTGACATTCAAGGATTAGGAAAGACGAGATTTACATTTGACTTAGTTTTCATTTTCTTTGAAAGTAAGATTTCATATTTATTTTTATTTCTAATATTTAACTTATATAATCTTATTTCTCTAAATATTTTAATAAAAAATAAAATAATATAACATTATTGATAATTTAATAAACTACTTTTTTTCTTTTTAATGTCATAATAAAAATATAATTATATAAACTTTAAAGTAAAATACAAAATAACTAGAGTATCTCTAATTTAAAACAGAGACTAAAAGGAAAACACATCTTTATATCTAATTTTAAAAAATTAAGCGTTATCTATATTTATTTTTATTCGATTAATTTAAATATTATTAGTTAACGTCATAACGAATTCGGACCATACCTATAATTAGAAATTTAGTTTTCGTCTCTAATAAAAAAATGTAATAATTCAAATAAATGCCCATTATTTTCCAATAATAAGTACAACGGTAAATATATTTTTTATTCAAACTATTTGGGTTTGAATTTTATTATTCTTTTTGTCAATTTTCCAACTTGCTTAAGTGAATTTTTTTATTGCAATTTGGGTGTTGAAAATAGTTAGAACAGAGTCACTCAACCCCACTTAGGTTGACCTTTATAACTTACACCACAAAATTCCAATAAAATAATTAAGTTAAATTGTTCTTTGCGATCAATTAAAGAAAACATAAAAATCAGCAACTTTTTTCATACGTTATTAATTAATAGTATCATAAAAGTGTTTGTTGTGAAACCAAAAGTGAAAAGAACCACTATGTTTATTTTAAAGCAACTTTTTATATCCTTTAACAACTATTATTTTTTAACAACCAATGTGAAAAAAAAAAAAAAAAAAAAAAACTAGTTAACTTCATCTTCAAATCTATGATAACAGCAGTTGAATGAGCCAAGGATCTCACTATTTTAATATTTTACTCTTTAATTTTCAGTTAGAAAATATCTTATTTTAAAAAAATAAGTATTCAAATATGCTTGTTTAACAAAAGGAAAAGAAAAAACAAAAAATTTATTAACTGCAATTACGCATGTTTCATGCAACTTTAAGACGAAAGAATGAGAGATTGCGTGAAGCAATGATGAAAACGTAATAATGATTTATTAAACAATTATAGTAATCTGAAAATTGAAATGAAAAATAATAATATTATATTCTTTCTACATTAATATATATTTGAGCCACATAAATATTTCAATAATCTCATGTTGAAAATTACTTTCTCCTTTTTCTTCTTTATTTAAAAATAATAAACGTAACGATGATAGATGGTGATACAATAAGTAGTGGATGATTAAGACAATAATAAAGACAAAAGAAAAAGAACAATATTGATGATAATTATCTAATATATTCAAACTTAAAATAAATGCTTTAAAAACAAGTAATTTTTTAGAAAAAAAATCACTTATTTAAAAACCACATAAGATTTGGTTCTTAAAAAACGAAAAAAAAAAACTACTTATTTTATAAAGAAATAAATAAACTTGATAAACACATTAATTAAAAATCAGATCTTTACTTATTTTATTAACTAATTTTTTAAAATAATAAAAAATAAACGGGTTTAATATCAATGATAGATACATGATAATGATAATGATTATCATAGTAGTAGATGGTAATAACAATTAGAAATAATTAGTGATGTTACTGAAAAAAAATATGATTGAAGTTATATTAGAGAGAAAGAATAATTGAATAGTGCTAGAAACCAAGAAAAAAAAAATACTTTAGTCATATAGAATTTAATGGAATTTGAGCTTAGAATTATGATTCCAACTGTGAATATATCCAATTAGTGCAACAAAAGGACACTAATGTGAAATTGTTCCAAAAATAAGAGAGAAATTGAGTTAGTGCAACAAAAGGACACTAATGTGAAATTGTTCCAAAAATAAGAGAGAAATTGAAGATGATCATAATCACTAAGATACAAATATCTGGTACAATGTTGGTTACAAAATTTAAGATAGAAGACATAAGATGTAGCAAATAGTTAAGGAAAAATTACAGAAAAAAGAGTTTGATAGAGAGAAAAATGGTGTTACCAAAGTCATTCTTTTAAACGATGACTCTTTCCTCTGAAAGCAACTCCGTCGCTCTGAGTGTGTGGTTGAGGTGAGGAAGGAGAAGCAGAAGCATTTCCTTCTGGTGGTGTTCTTTGAGTTCCACCAAGACGGTGGCTTCTTCCTTTGAAGACAATTCCAGCAGAAGGATCTGATTGCACTGGAGAGTTTATTTGTGTACCCTCTCCCCAATATGCTACTATTTTCTGACTGATGTGGTGCATAATTAAGGATCACAAACATGCATCCAACTTTAGATTATGATTTCTAAAATGAAATAATAACATGTTACAATTTAAAAGTTTATTAAAATACCATCATCAGAATCAATTATTATAATTCTATAGAATGGGAAGAAATAATGGAAAGATTAATCAAAAATTAAAATCGATCCATGTAAATAATTGATATCACTTTTAATCTAAAATTTATAATTGACATTATTTTTAATTTAAAATTTGTAGTTAACATTAATTCTAACTCAAAACTTATAATTGACACTACTTTTAACCAAAATCTATAAACATTTAACTTGGAAGTAATTTTGCTTCTTATATGTTGCTTAACCTATTTATTTTTACTTAATATTACTCAATATGGAATTAAAGTTACACTTACGTAGATAACACTATTTTAAAAGAATCTGTGACACTTTTCTATGATCACCTTCAAAGCAAACGTTAAAAAAAATGACTAAAGAATCATAAGTAAATATATAAAAAAAAAGTATAACAACACCTTTAATTCAAAATTTTGTCTTCTATCTAAATTGTTAAGTATTCAACTGTAAGTTTAAGTTTTATATTGGGTAGAAATGAGAAAGTTGAACAATATATAGAAAGAAGGCCCGCAAATCTAATGTCTTAAAGTTTTGGATTGAAGGTAATGTCATTATTCTTTTATATGGTTTGACTCAATTCTCATTCTTATGAGATCTCCCCATGGTTTTCGCTTCGGATTCCTCCAACAAGTGGTATCAGAGTTGATAGTCGATGGTTTGCGGCTTAAAGTCGATGGTTTGCGGCTTAGAGTCGATGGTCAATGGTTTGCGGCTTGAGCGAGTACAGTTTGACCCTGTATAGAAAGCCAAAGTCTTCCTGATGGAGGTTTTAGGCAAGATGGTTTGTGGCTTGGGCGAGTATAGTTTGATCCTGTATAGAAAGTCAAAGTCTTCCCGTATAAGTGTGTGAACGACAGTACAAATGAAGGGTATGCTCGAGCTTGATGAGGAGATTGATATGTGTGAGTTTGAGTCGTACATTGGATAAAAATAAGAAAGTTGAGAGAAAGAAGACCCATGCTCAAGCTTGAGGAGGAGATTGTTAGTATTGAAGTGTGAGTCTGAGTCTTACATTGGGTAAATAAGAAAGTTGAGAGAAAGAAGACCCGCAAGCCTAATATCTTGAAGGTGGTGTCATTCGTTTATATAGTTTGGTTCAATTCTTATTCTTATGAAATCTTCTCAAGATTTTTTCCTGAGATTCTCCCAACATAAATTGATCACTAAGACAAAACAAATCTGGTTTTGATAACATTCTTAAGACTACTAGAAAAATTAAGAATAAATATATAAAAAAAATAAGACAGTATCTCTAATTCAAAATGTGAAGATTTAATGTTTATTTAATTATGAATTGATGAATGTTAAAATAAGAGCAATATGATATAATGATAGAATTCATATAGGAACCTGATAAAAGAAAAGGATACACCCAAAGAGGGGTTTTGAATTTGAACTGCCCGCCGGCAAGAGGATGAAGCACTGTTAGAAAGTAATATATGTGTCCTGCAAGCATACCTACAATGTCTGGTTTTATAGGATTTCCAAATATTAAATCCAGAGCTAGCAAAGCCCATGGAAGGTAAAATCCCTGCAGATAAAAAAACCTTCATCAAATCCACTTATATATCAATGGTTAAAGTAAAATAATTCTAACACAAAGTACTCAATAGTGTTATTAATGTTGGTTTTACAAAAGTTTTAATATAAACTAAGTTGCTTAAAAAAAAAAAAAAAAAAAGAGAAATCTCTGTTCTGTAAATATTATAAAATTATTATTTGAATGATTATTATCGGACGATATCTTAAATTTTTTTAAATAATCTTTAAAACATAATTTAACCTTTTTTATTATATTTTTTTTATTTTTTATAAGTATTATTTTAAATTGTGAATTATAATTTTTGATATATATATATATATATATGTAATTGTTGGAAATGGACTAACTTTTATATTATATGTTGTGTTAATGTGGTAATCTTATTTAATACAAAAATATAAATTTCAAACAGGAACTAGGAATGGTATTCTGATATTTTATGCGTATTTTGAGAGTTATTTTAAAATGTTCTATGTATATTTTGAGAACTTTGAAATTTGGATATTTTATAAAAATAATTGTATGTGTTTAGTTTATGTATATACATATATACATTACTAGTACATGTACATATTTTCGGACAATATAGCAAATATATTTATAACATTTTAAATAACATCAACAAATTATAAAAGAAAGTTAAAAATACTCATTTTTAAAAAATAAATGGATAGATTATTTTCACAATAAATATTGTAGAAAAGAAATATTTTTGAAAATATAATAAATAAATAAAACTTAAATAGTTTTACAGCTATACTCTAAGTTTATTAAGAGTGTGTGATTTTTCAAATGAACAGTTAACTTTTATCTTAAAATTGTGTTACATGTTCTACAACAGAAACACGTTGAAAAAAAAATAGCATTAACTAAACCTTAAACAACAACTTTTTTGTGATGATATTATGAATGATACAACAATGGAATTTGGAATTTGATCATACCTTCAATGATACGACACCATAAATGTTGATTCGTGCATTTGGAAACTCGCGGCTCCAAATATAGACGATCATGAAAACTAACGAAACTCCCAAAAATGGATACCGAAAATATGGCACCGCTGAAATCACCTTAGAGACCATAAATTTGTCACTCCTTAATGTTTTTAAGGATCAAAAACATATCTGAATCTTGTTTGTGATCCACAGTTATAATCATGAAACATGTAACATGAATACTTATAAAGATACTCATACAAACACAGATATATAAATAGGTGTAATCTTTAAAATATAAGATTTTAAAAAATTATTATATTAATTTTTATTAATATTGTGTTAGAATCATATTAGAATTGATAAATATCTAAAAAATTATTTTTTGAACAAGCTTCGTGCATGTTACATTTGTAGATTTGTAGAAGTGAAAATCAAATGAAGTGAAAATCAAATGATGAAAAGTAGCATAATACCAGAAGAGAGAGAGCACCAAATATGAACATCCAAACATAATCTGCAGTTCTCTTGTCAAAGGGTCCTCTTTCCAATGAAACACCATACTTTGCTCTACATAGTTCATCATTCAAATAATAACAAAAAAAAAAAAAAAAAAACAAAACAATAAAAAAAAAAAAAAAAAAAAAAAAAAAAAAAAACTGTATCATTGAAACTATACCTTACAGTGGCTGTGAAAAGCAGAATGAGGTGTAAAAGGTTGCATGAGTAGCTTACATCATTATCAGACGCATAGCAAATGGAAATGAAAACGAGCCAAGAAAGAAGAAATTTGTGATAAGCCTCCAAACCTACAAATATGGAAAAGAAATTTGGTAAAAAGTTTATCCAAATTGGCTCTTATGTTCATTAACTAGCTTAATACAGTTTAAGTGCTAGTTGAAAATCAAAAGTGTATCCAAAGTAACTCTGAAATTATATCAGGTTCATGCATAAACATCTGTAGTTTGATTTTTATACAACATCACTTCAAAGCTTTTTGCTGTCAAATATTCAGAAACCATTTTAGGTGTGACTTTTGAAGTAATTACTATAAAAGTTATCAAACATGTTTACATGCAAGAAGAGTATAAAAAAGCATGCATATATACTAATTAAATCAAATTCAGATACCCTATTGCTGCAGATGAGAAATCAGAAGAGTTTTTGGATTACAAAACCTGAAGGCGTTTAAACACTAATCCATAATCAAGTGCTATGTTCCATGCATCATAGAATTGCAGATAATATGCAGAAGTGGTCATCAAACAGGCCACTCCATAGAGCTTGCTCACAGGTGGTAGAGATCGATAGTATCTGAAACATCAGAATCAATTACTATTCATCATTCTCTCAGAAAAATACTTTTTGGTACACCAATAAGTAGAACTAATATAAATTCATCATAGATCAAAAATTTAAGCATGACTAAGACAACATGTGAATAATATATAGCAGAATAAAAAAGCATAGTTGACCATGTATGTGTCAAGTGAAATAAAAGGAAATTCTATGTGTAGATTATATGATCAGACGCCATTTTTAATTCTTGATGCTTGTGAGTTAGGAGAAAAAAAAATTGAGGGAGAGAGAGAGTACTCTGCTGGTGTAGACATGTTGAAGATATTGGTATTAGCAATGCCAAAGTTGAAGGTTAAGATGAGGAATTGAAAATTCCAAAGAATGGAGTGAACATTATAAAAGGCATTGTTAGGAGTTTTGGAAGTATTGACCAAGTCCCACACCGAACGACACCCCAACGTTGTTTTTGCCTAATTGTCTTCTCATAATTGACTTGTTGACTTTCTCCACTTTTTTTACTCTTTTCCACCACTCACTCTTCATCGTTTACTTCGCAGAAATTTCTTATTTCTTTTTTCTTTTTCCTATTTTTCACTTTTTTTATTTTCATAGGATTGAGCATGTAAATCTATATATATGTAGCTAATTTTAATTTCATCTCTTTAAATCATTTTTTATGAAGTTTGTTGATGTATTCTCTTCTATTCCTAGTCTCTTAGGTTCTGTTTGTTTGAAGAAGAAAAAAATATCAGAGTAAAAAGTGATAATTAGTATTAAAAACTGAGTAGAAAGAAAACATTTTTCTTGATATTTTTCAAAATTATTTCTCTCCGTAATAAACTTACAGGTAACTTTCTAATTTTATAATTATTTAATCTTAATTTATTTATTTATTATTTTTACAAATAACAAGTTTCCTTCGTTTCCGTATAACTTTGTGCTCAAATAAACAAATACTTTTCGGTCTTTTTTATTTCTTTTTGTTTTTCTTTCTTTACACTCTCTTTCATTTTCTTTGTGAGTTAAAGTAGGGTTATATTTTCTTAATTTAACATATATATATATATATATATATATATATATATATATATATATATATATATATATATATATTACACCAAGTTTCTTTTTAACTTTTTATTTTATTTTAAATTTAAATATAATTTGTTATTTATGATTATACTGTCTTTTATTTGTAGTTCCTATAAAATAAAAATACAATTCTTTTTATGTAATTTTAAAGCGTTTTATTTTTGTCATCATTTTGGTTATTAATTTTTGTAAGGACGGGTAATCACAGGAACTAAAAACAATTTTTTTAAAATTAATAAAATAAAATAAAAATTAATTTCGTAAAAGTAAAAAATCCAAAGCGTATTTCAACTTTTATTTTATTTTAGTTTAATGTTATAGGATAAGAGAATAACTTGATATAAAAGTACTATATGATGAGTTATTTTAAAATATTTTTATCTAAAATATTAAGCTAGATATAATTATGAAATATGAACAACTATGGCACTAGTGTTGCCCAAATTAAAAATATGTTTTATAATATAAGGACCAATTTAATAATTTTTTATGTTTTTCCTATGACATTTAATAAATTTAATGATAATTTGTTAATAAATTTTTGCTATGACATGTCAGAAAATAAATTCAGACTAGGCTACTCCATGTGGCAGCAAGGGATCTATTTTCTATATGGTACTGATGTTATAATTATGTTACTTTGAGGGTAAAAATGACATTACACATTGGTTAGTTAGATGTTGTATATTTCCTTTCGCATTTATTGTAAAATATACTTTTCTATTCTTAGACGGCTGAACGTTGAACCTTTCAAGCAATTAAGAATGATGAAGTTCAGCTTTCAATTTTCTATTTATTGCACAGAAAATTAAAGAGAGAAAAAAATTACAATTCATTAATTATTTATATAATAGTTCTCATAATTATTTCTATTTTTCATATAAAACTTATGTTTTATATCTGTCTTTATGAGATGGTGATATACTCGTACCAATTCATATATTATTTTACATATTAATTAAATATTTTGTAGAAATAAAAGAAATGTTATTATCAATTTTTCTTTTTATTCCATGGTAAATACTTAGAAAGAAATTTGTAAACAAAGTACCAACTCTGTATAAATGTAAATAATTATAGAAGAGTAAAAAATTATATATATTCAAAATTTTATTAGAAAAATATTTTAAGAATCTAAGTAAATTTAATAAATATCAAACAAGTCTAGCCTTAAATGAGATAGAAAATGAAAAATTATATAATGAAAGAAGGATTTTCAAATAAAATAAAATTTTAAACTAAAGAGAAAAGAAAAATATAAAGTTCTAAATTGCCTGATATACTACAGGGTTACGTGATTAAACATTTAAAATTCAGAGTCAAATATTCTTAAACAATAAAAAATAAAAACATGAAAAGAAGTAAAAACTATTAAGTGTATATCCTGAAAACAATTTAATTGATAAAATTAAGATTTATATTTCGTAAAAGAAAGTGTAATTGAAGTTAGAAAAGAAACGAAGTAATTTAGAAATCTAATTGAACTTGAATATTAAATAAGTTCAACAATTGACAAAAATAATGAAAAAAAATGTATAATAAAATAAAGATTCTAAATGAAAGGAAATCAAAGACATAAGAGAATAAGAAAAATAAATTTTTTAGATAATATATTAAATAAGAGTATGATTGTATATATACAACCATACTCGTCTTCATACTGAATATTACATATTCATATTTGTATTTGGTGAAAGTAAATATTTCTCATAAGAGTCAGTATGGTTATGAACACTATCCTAAGACATAAGTCTCTTTGTCGTCCATTTATAAAAAGTTACCAAAGATTAAAAGAAAGATATTATGAAATAAAAATATTTATAAATAAGAAAAAAAAAATTGTATTACAATAAAATTAAAACTGTCAATGAGTTTATCTTGATTCAAAATCTGGTGAAATAGACTGAGTAAAAACAAAAATATTATGACTTAAATTGAATTGAATTTTTTTTTATGACTCTTTAGTCCGTGGCTCAAGTTGCAAAACTTGATTTTTTGTTTAGTATGAATAATTTTAAAAGGATAAAGGTTGAAATTTTAAATTATGTTGAAATATATAAAATAGAATTTTAATTATTAAGTTATTCATTTAAAAAAACTCACCATCTTTACAAACTTTATTTCTTTAATTTTTCTTACCTTTTCTCTAAATTTTTGAAGTTATTTCTTTCCTTAAAAAAATATCTACAATTAATAAGTTGCTTCAACTATATTCTAGTCATAATTTTCTTTAGGATACATTTCTTCTTTACTTTAAATATTTTATGTTTTTTTTCTTTTTTTCTTTTTTTGGTTTCATCTATGAATACTACGAGATTTTATAGGTTTAACAAGTTAAGAACGAAATTTTCTGTTGTTTGATCTTGTTCTTCATCGATACTTGGGTTGGTTGAATAGATTGAGTAGTTTATAGTTTTAAAATCCTTAGAAATTTTCCGACGCAAAAAAACACTTCTGCTATTGTTTCTGTTATTTTTATTTAAATATTGAAATATCTCTTAAGCACTAAATAATCATTTCTTGCAATAAATAATTTTATCCAGGTAACACCTTAGTAACTCAAACGATAATGTATTTTTATGTAACAGTGGTTTTTGACTTGAGAAAAAATATTAAAATAATTGTCTCTTTTTTTATAAGTTTATTTCGCTTGAATAATAATTCTTCGGTTCTTTTTACATAAGATAGTCTTCTTGAGTTCTTTTTACATAAAATAGTCAATTTGGTTATTTAATAAATTTACTTTCAATACTGCTATGTAGTATTTTACAGAATAAGATTGTAGCACTTCTAATTAAAATTTTATTTATAATATTATATGATTTATTTCTTTTCCTTTTAAAAATATAATATTAAACGTGATCATGACATTAACAATAGTCGTCACGAGTTCTCATTTCCCGACGCAGTAAATAATAAAAATATTTAAACACATTTTACATTTCTTGGGTTTTTATCATTATCTTTTTTTCATATTTTACAGTATTTTTTAATTCTTACACACGTGGGTACTGATTTATTACGAAAAATAGTAATAAAATTATATCATTTTGAATTTTTCACTTCTTTCACACAATAAACTGTTACTTTTTTAATAAACAATTAAAATATATAAAACAATAAATAGGTAAATCTTGATTAATTTTCTCGGTTCAAGAATCCAACAATGGTGTTCCTTTCTTATCCCAATTTTCCTTAGATCTCTTAAACTGTGAAATTATGGTTTTTATTTTTCTCTATATATCATAACATTCAAACACGGGCATTTTCCTCTGATTTTTCATTGTTCTTTCGGAGTTTGGTTTGATTTGATTTTTGAGATTAGATGGGGGAAAGGACACAATCCCATTACGTGAAGCTGACGAAGGATCATGGTCCTTTGGAAGATATCACGCCTGGTGAACTGAATCAGCCAATTGAGGTCCCTCAGGTTTGGATTCATACCCATCTTGTTTTTCTTTTTTGTTCTTGAATTTCATTGAGAAATTTTTCTGCTTTTTTTTGTTTTGGATTCTGGGTTCTTGTCTGATTGTAGAATTGGGTGTCTTGATTTTGGCATGATCCTCAATATTTTGGGAAATTGTAGACAATGTGGGTTGTGAACACTCTAAAAGCCTTTGTTTTGTGAACGAATTGTGGTAGCAAATCCTTATTTAAATCTACTAATAGAGATATTCAGGAGAAAAGACGCAATTGTGATCTTAGAGACCACAGAAGCCTTGATGTTTTGGCTGAAAATTTGCACGAGCAAACTGTGTTATAAAGTCTCCCAATTTTGATATTCATGAGGAAACCTTGTTGAAGGGTTTTTAGGTGCAGTATAAGGTGGAGTTTTGCTTATTCATGAATTGTAGTCGTGTGAATGAAGAAAGAAGCAAAGTGGTCTAGTGTTGTTTGCGTTTGCATTTGTGGAGATGGAGACGTGGAATGTGAATTTGGGTGGGGAGATTAGGTTTTAGGTGCTTTTGAAAATGCCATATAATCAGTTTACATTGCTATGTCATTGTGTTGGTTCATCAGATGTCCCTAACAAGGTGGGAGTGTGAATTCCGAAGTACATTGGTATATTGTTTGTCCTGAATATGTGTTTGCATGTTTTGAATCACTGATTTGGAACTTTTGCCCATTTTGAAATTAAAGCAAGGCTCTAAGTCCAGTCCAGAATTGTGTGTATTTCATTATTAGAGATCACAAATGGAGTAGAGATATGACTAAATATAAGTAGGTGCAAATCAGATGAGATTTGTATCCACTTGTATTTAGTCTTATCTCTAGTTAACGTGAGTTCTACAACAATCAGGTTGAAATTCTAGATTTTTAGAATTCCAAACTAGGGTAAGTATTCCTTTTGCATCTTATCCTAGGAGAAAGGGCTGTGACGGGACATTGGCAGCCAATGTGAAACCTTGTCAAATCTGTTGTAACATTACAAGAAAAAAAAAATGAACATTGGAAAAGATTCTGCCCGTACATTGTTTCGTGAGTTTTAATACAAGTTACTGAATAGCTATTTGCTTATGGTGTTTAATCCTTTGCAGTTGGCTGTTCACAAGTGCATGGAATGTGGGCAGCCATTACCTGAAAGCTATACACCTCCTTCTGATGAAGCTTGGATGACTGGGATCTTTGGTTGCGCTGAAGATAGGGAAAATTGTAAGTTAATGCATGACCAAGCTGTCAAATTTTGTTAGTCAGGGTGTTATGTTATCTATTATCTATATTGAACTAGTCAAATTGTCTCTAGTGAAACTAAAACTAAAGTAGTCTCATATGATTCCTTTGACCATTAATCCTTACTATCAAGGTTTCTTTATATTTAAGAAGAATATGTTAAGTTGAGAGTGAACATGCTGAGCACTAGAATATGAAGGAATTACTTAAATGGCTATATTAGAAGTTTTCATAGTTGCAATGAGTAAGCAGAAAAGTGTGTTGTTATGCTATTTAACTTTCATTGCAGGCTTGACAGGACTGTTTTGTCCTTGTGTACTATTTGGGCGCAATGTAGAAAGCTTGCATGAAGAAACTCCTTGGACTGGACCATGCATTTGTCATGCTATTTTTATCGAGGGTGGCATTGCTCTGGCAACCGCAACTGCGATCTTCAACGGTTACATTGATCCAGGGACATCATTTCTCATTTTTGAGGGTTTGTTTTTCACCTGGTGGATGTGTGGCATTTACACTGGTCAGGTTCGGCAAAACCTACAGAAGAAGTATCACTTGAAGGTATGTGTAGAAACTGGACTAGTAGTAAACATAAAAGATGCAATAGTATGTATCAAATGTTTATCTGCTGAGAAGATATTGCTTCTTCTTATTGCAGATTTGTCATGCAGAATTCATTACATGTTGAAAACAATTTTCTTTCAGTAGGAGTTTTGTTCAATTCCCAAGCCTTGTCCAAGTGAACAAAATCTATGATGCCATAATACTTTATCACATTCATATTTTGAACAGCATTAACTGAAAGAGAAACAAACTTGATGGTGTGTAATCTAACAATGAAAACCTTATGGACACAATTTTAGTGTCAAATGTCATCAATTTTCAACCAACCACGCAGTTTGAAAAACAATATTATAGTTTATTGGAATGATAAAATTCTGTATATGCAATGCAGTTGTTATATTTGTGTTACCTAGTAACATGTAGTTTATGTTTGGAAAAGATTATTCCAGGCAAATGATCATTTTTTCCTCAAAATCTCTTGTGAAGTTCCAAACCGAACACAATTTACATTTTAATAATTTTGTCTCCTTATGCTTTTAAGATTTTCTGACTAGTTCTGTTGATGAGTGCAGAACTCACCTTGTGATCCATGTTGTGTACACTGCTGCATGCACTGGTGTGCCTTGTGTCAAGAGCATAGGGAGATGAAGGGAAGACTCTCTGACAATGTTCTCTCAGAGACAACCATTGTAAATGCACCTCCCATTCAAGAGATGAAGTCTAGTGATAACAGGGAAATTCCTGAAACCTCTTCTCGCAACAGCCATGAGCATACTGGTTTGGAACTGCAGCCTGTATAGGGTATTGCTGTTACCCTTGTTAATATCCAAAACAATCACATGTAGTTTCAAATTTTGCTTGCTAGAGAATAACTTTCTTGCACCTTTGAGTTCAGTTCCTTGTGTTACATTGGATTTGTAGATCATACATAGACAACACCTCGTCTCTCTAGTGCCAACTTAAATTGAGTTTACATATATATTTAAATCAAATTATTCTTGGCTTCTTCTGTTCTTGGCCATATAAGTTTCTTCAAAGATGATGCTCTATTCACAAATTCAATGACTTTTGCCCACTTTTCCAGGGGAAAGCTTGAAAACTTGATGTTAAAAAAAGACAAATTATTATAAAATTAGAGGGTGTTTTTAGATTAAAATCTATCAAACTAAAACATACCAATATATATAATCAAAATTGATCGGTATGGGTTAGGAGGTGTATTTTAGCCCAAAATAAAATTACGGAGACAAAAGATAATTCAGTTGGCTTAGAAATTGCATCCATTACAAAAGGCCCAATTAAAAAAGTCACATGTAATGTAATTTTTTATAATCATATTTATTTTTTATAACCATATTTGATTATAGATTTTTCTAATAATTTGTGAAGATTTAGTATTGAATTATTAATAATAACTATTACGTTTAAATTCGACACAAAAATATCTTATAAAACAAGAATGTATTCGACACAAAAATATTTTATAAAACAAGAATGTATAAATACGAGATATTAGACTATGAAACATCATCTTTTTATTTGAATTATTCAAGAACCTCAAATGCTAAAACAAAAATATACCAATATTTTTTACCATGTCAAACTTTTAAACCTTTTAAATTAAATATCAAGATCATAACATAACAAATCTTTCATATTCTAACAAATACATCAAAGTCTCAATATCTTAACAATAGTCTAAATATACACCAAACTAAATATCAAAATCTTAATGTCTTCACAATTTAAAAGTCCAAATAAACTCCACCAAATATTAAAATGTTAGTATCTTAAAAACAAACACAGAACATTATTCTTGAGACCAAATTCACCAAACAAATATAATCAAAATTCAAGCATCTCCAATAACGACTTTTGACTTAATGTTTAAGGTAGCTTGATCATCCTTCACCATCTCCACATTTGTCATCTTCTTTCCCTACAAGTCATGGCAACATTACAACATTTCTTATCTTCTTTCGTGTAAGTTATGGAAACATTATAAGTAAAAGGTAAGGTAGTTAAAATGATAAATTATTTATTGTTGCACCAGAAAACTAATATAATACTTACCTTACACATTAAATCCTAATTTATGGTGTTGCTTTCGAGTGAGTCCTCTCCTCAATCTCAATCAAAACATTGTGGGCTACTTCGAAATAGGTAATGTTCAGATTAAATAATTTGGAATATAATTTTAGATTACAAAATTCGAGTAAGATTAAGGAATTTGGAACAAAATTCTTAATCTAGAATATAGTTTAAGATTGTTTAATTCAAAAGTGTCTTGAATTAAATATTTTAAAATATAGTTTGAATTTATTATGTGGTGTTATAACATCAACACCATGATCATTTTTATATTATGTTAGTGAGAGAAGAAATTGCAGAGTGTTGAAAAAAAATCATATTTATTATTAATGTAACCTACGGGCACAATAGATAAATATGCATATTTTAACTCGAATAAGACCCTTAATGCTTTAAGAAACGAATGTAATATAATTATGTTTACACTATATTTTAAAAATTTCAATTTTATGTAATAAAATATACTGTCAATTATTCAAAAAAGTTGTTAGCATGATTTTAGAGATAATTGTGTTAGAAATTAAAATATTCAGGCTTGCTTATAGTTTTGACCATTATATTTTATAAATTTCCAATTTTTGGTCTCTAATTTTTTTCTACAATTTCAGTTCCGCAGCTTTTAACTATTTAATTTCGTTTAATTTTCTATTTTAAAAACATTGTCTGTGATCAGTTAATAAGTTCGAAAGTAAAACTAAAAACAAAAGGCAAAATATAGGAAACAATATCTTTGTCTATATAATGGAATAATTTTCTCAAATTATCAAATATTAATGGATTATTGAAGAAAGACATTGGTAATGGGATTGAAAATTAAAAATGCTTCCTCTACCTTCAATATATTTTTAATATTTTTATTTATCAGTTTCATTTATTTTTGACATTTTAATTAATATATGTACTAATCTAATTTTCAAGTTATCAGACTAAACATACTTAAGCAATCAGCATTGAGTAAAAGTGAACATTTTCAAAACAAAAATTAAACAAAGTTACAAGAAATTAAAAACCTATTAGTTTTTATCATTAGATTTTATCAACATGAATTCTAGGTATAACATTGAATTTCATAAAAAAATTCTAGTATTAAGTTTTGTAATTAAAAAGTAAATACAAAAAATGAAAAATGAAAATAAAAGTACAAGGAAAAGAAATATTGGTCCTTGATTATGTGCACTGAGACCTCATTAAGCAATGCTACAGAGATAGTTTGTAGTATTAGACTCCATCATTGTTTGAATAAGATGCACTCCAATGCTTTTCTCATTCTCCTGTTGAATGTGAAATCAATCAAAATCATTATTTATTTTCTTTAGCACAAAATATAGACATGAGAACTGAGAAAAAAATAACTATTTTTTTTATATTAAACATTTTTTATTTATATTTGTAATGACCAAAAAAAAAGTAATTAGAAGGGTGCAAGTTTTACCAATGAAGTAGAGATAACTGGAAGAAGCCTAAGAAGTTGTTGTAAGTACTCTTCTTCTTGTTTTAGGGTTGTGGTTAGTTCTGTAATTTGATAAAGAATTCTTTCAACCTGCTGAAAAAAATAAATAAATAAATAACACAAGTTCTATAATTAATTATCCAATTTTTTTTTGTCTATTATATGCATCTTGGATATTTTTTTCCAGATTAAACCTTCTTAATATTGTTTACCTAACTAGACTCATTTACCTTCATTTCTGAAAATTTCAATTTCCAATGGTGAACCATAACACTGAATTCTCATCTTCTCCTCTTTTTTTTCCATTTTTAAAAGAAATTTGAAAAAATCATACTAGAATTCGACTACTGAAAACTCGAATAAATACACATTATAATTACTGAAGATTAAATATGTATTTAATCATATCAATTTAATTATTAGTGGAGTTTTAATAAAATTAATTTAGTTAAAAATTTTGTACTAAAATTATAATTTTTCTCTTATTAAGCTAAAAATGAAATATATTCATATTTGTTATGCTCAACAAACTATTTATCCTTTAGAAATTAATGTGGGGATGAGTTTATTTCGGTAATTTTTTTTAAAATAAAATTATTTTGGAAAAGAAAATTAACAATCCCGATATGTTGACTTTTCTTTTATATTTCGATTAACTAAACTATTTCTTGACAGTATCTTATATGAATATAAAAATTAAAATTGTGAATTAAGAATTACAAAATAAAAGTTACAATTCAACCTAAATTTTTGTGAACAAATATTTGAAATAATTAAGCACTTATATAGTTAGATAGACTACAGCCCCTACTTTTTTTTGAAAATTTATTTTGACATGTATATGTAAATAGAAAGGAATAAATAAATCGGTAATTGGTTACTTAATTTTTTTTGAATAAAAATAAAATGAGGGTTGAATAAATAAATCGGTAATTGGTTACTTTATTATATGTTGAAATTTTTGGTTTTAAAATTTCTGCAAACTTTGTTTTTAGTTTTTTTTGTGTACAATGATTGAAGTATCTATATTATGTTTACAATTAATATATTTATTATTACTGATAAAAAAATTTAAATACAAAAATAACATTGAAAGAAAAGAAAAAGGTATACCTTTGTCTGGTATTTTCTGATTAATGGTTCCATATTCTCCATTACTGTAATGGCTGAATTCAGTGCTTCAGAAATGGATTCCGTGTCTACCTGTCAAGCCAATAGCACCAAAATTAATTTAAATATATTATCAGTGCTAAATTTAATTAATTGCTAAATATAATAAATTATATACAGATATATGATAAAGTTGCTATATTTTTATGATAAATATTTTAAAATTGATATTTAAGATCATTTATAATTAACTAACTGTACAAAATAAATCTTTATATAATCATAATTAGGTATTGTAGAATATGGGAACAAACTATGTTTCGGTCTCCATACTCCTTCTTAACATTTGGATTCAAAGTATTTTTAAGAAAAAAAATATTAAAATAAAGCTTTTAAATAACTCAGAATTAGTCTCTAAATATAAATATTATAAGAATCTTATTATTTTACCTACTAAAAATATTGAAGAAGACATTGTTGTAATATTTTCATTATGTATATAAAGAGAGTAAGTTTGTGTTAATACGCATATCTTATATATTCTATTTTATCTCTTGTAATTATTTACAATTCTTTTTACTTTTTTAAACTATTCACATTCTTTAACAATATAATAACACATCCCAAATTCACTATTTATCAGTGTGTCTTTTGAACTAGTACATGATAAAGAACATGTAATATATACCTTAAGGTAGGTTAAAGGGATTATGGTGGACAATGCTGACAATTTCCTTGTCAATCTGGCAACAGATTCTTGGTTTCTTCTCTCTAATTTTGCCCATTCACTCAGAAGATAAAGTTGTCCATTCAGAATTTTATAAAGCTTCATCACATCTTTCACTTTTCTCATTTCAACCATTTTTTCAATTCTTATCTTTCTCAGCTTCACAGTTCCAACCCACACTGCAAACAATTGTATCTGAAATCAAAAAGAGTAGAATAGTTATTATCATCAGAAATAAACAAAAGACAGTTTGTTACAATATATTATTAAGTTTTGTTAATATATATTATCAAATTTGGATTTTTTTCATTGTATCGTCCTAATACAATTTTTTTTAATTCTGAAAAAAATTATGTAATGTGTAAACGTAAAATCCTGTCACATCAACACTATTTTAGTATAATAAAATTGAATTAAAAATTATATCCCATAAGTACATTTTAATTAATTCAAATTAATAATTTCATTTAAATTAAGTGATATTCACTGTTTACACTAAAATAATATCATGATGATATATTTCATTCTGAATTAAATAAAATTGTGTCATGATAATATAATTTATTTTTAGTAAAATTTTACCAATTTGACATAATTTATTTATAACCCGAATAAAAAAATCTTATTTATTCTGACAATTTTGTGAAAAAATTGTACCAGAATGAAAAATAAAATAAAATTCAACTTTATATACACTTGAAAATTGGCATGTAACAATTATATTCCATTTTGAGCCAAACAAAAAGTAAATCAAAGACAGAAAGAACATACCTCGGCCATTTTCTTAACATTAGCCATGGCAACTTGAGCTCTAGCATTGATAAACATCCATTGAAGAAGTCTATTATGCAAAACCCTAAACCGATGGTACTCTTCCTCTTGTATTGGTGACACTTTCTTTTGCTTGAAGTACTTCAACACTTTATTAACACTACCACCAACACTACTATTACTACTAACATGGGATTTCGTCACTGGTTGAGGCCATATCGAAGATCCCAATGACCATCTTCCCGGTGAAAGCGCCCACGCCGAAGGTGACTTCGTTAATGATGAAGTTCTCTTCGAAGCTCCAACGTTGTTATTATCAGGACTAACACCTCGTTGTAAAAACTTGTTAGAGCTTTCATTTCTATTTTTCTTCTCTTGGACTCTAATATTTGTTTGCTTCTTCGAGATGGATGTTGTTAATATAGGTTTTAAGTTGATGTCGTTTCCTTCATTGTTGTTGGTTGTTCTTGTTCTTGATGTTGACTTTGAACGTTGGACACTAGCAGTGGTGAATCTTTCGCTAGAACAAAACCTATGTGAACTTCTCTCTGGAGTGGTTATGGTTGCCGTGGTGGAGCCATTGCCGCTCCGACTTCGAATGAGTCGTGGTGATGGTGGCATCGCCGTGAGGTGGTTGCGGCCTGAGAGAGTGTGGGAAGGTTTGTCCATAGAGAGATTAATGAGTATGGTTTTTGTACTATTTTGAAGAATATTATTGAATGTATATATATGTAGATAGAATAGAGAGGTTAATTAGAAGTTGGAAGCACGTTGAGTACAAGAACGTTGAATACGTACATGTCTCCACGCCATGCAAAAATGTTTGCACGTATATGGTGGAATTTCAAAGGGTTTTTCTTGTCTTAATATATATAACTCTTATTCCACCTATTTACTTAGAATATATGCTCTTGAAATGTGACAAAGGGTATATAATTGATGAATAAACAATCACTGGTTTGTTTGTTTGATAATGTCAAACTGAAACTTTTTTTTTTTTTTTTGAAATTTTAAAATAAACTTTATGGTATGAGGTGGGTGGATCATGTGGGTGTTTTTATTGCACTACGTGTGGTTGACTTTTGTAACAAAATGCCTCGTTTTGTTTCCTTCAAAAATTCGTAGTGAGAAATTAGTGATTGCAGAATATTGGTGTTCATGATCTCACGTTTTTCTATGCTAATACTCTATAGAAAAAACAGTGTTAGAGAAAAAAAAATTAAGTGGAGAAAAAAATTACGTGTAGTGTGTTTTAATTATTTGTTATGCATGTTTTTTTTAGTGAAATTAAGCTTTATTTTTTTAATTGTTAACTTTTGTTATGCAGTTAACGGTTTTCCATAGCGTGATTAGTCTTGTAATATCGTATTAATTGCTAATACTCTCCTTATTAACCCAGCAATCATAGTTTTAATTTTAAGGTACTCTTTTTTTCCTGTGCAGATTAAAAGTTGGCAATTGCTTCCTGCACCCATCCTTCTCATTTCCTTTTTTTTTTTTTTTTTTTTTTCTTTTT
>Ga0209700_103516_pt1 | contig 29900 bp, 14 predicted proteins | sample SiratroredBW_FD_187528 | JGI IMG/M metagenome (GOLD analysis project Ga0209700, IMG submission 187528) | Root nodule microbial communities of legume samples collected from California, USA - Siratro red BW (SPAdes) (version 2) | ecosystem: Host-associated > Plants > Roots > Nodule | place: USA...
GATTCTTCTTATTTTTTTTTTTATTTTTATTATATATATTTTTTTATTTAAACAAATCTTTTTCCATTTTTTTCTGTTTTTATTCTCTTAACACCTACCTATATATTTTACTTTATTATTATTATTTTTTTACTTGCTATTATTTATTGAAAATTTTATTTTACCCGGACGAAATTGGGTGTTGACAAATGGATATTATTTTTATTTTTTAGAAAAAATACTTATAAAAACATATTTATTCATGGATATTATCTTTTAAAAGAGCTAGCTTCTATAATTAAATTGCATAAATTATACTTAACCTTAATCTGAAATAATCTGAAATAATACAAGATTATTTACTGAAATAAAGATGTGTAATATACACGTACTTGATTTATTTAAATTAAAATATGGGTGTGTTTTGGGGAATTTTTTTATAAATATTTCAAGAAAAAAATTCTCTATAAATTAAAATTAACTTATGTTAAAGTTAAAATAAAAATTTATAAAAAAATTTATAAAAAACAAAAATATTTTACAAATTACTTTATATATAAGTTAAGTTTAACTTATAAAAAATAATTTTATTTTATTTTCTATTTTTTTAGAGGTCTTTAAGATTAAAATTCATTCTAAACTGACCAATGTGTAATATAAGATGTTCCGTTTTAACAAAAAATTTTGCATAAGAAAATCTTGAAAAAATTAAAATAAACTGCTTTATAAACGAAAGTTAATTAGTTTAATTTTACTTATGCAAAACTTTTTAATAAATAGAGAAGTTATACCAGGGATTTTTTACAACTTAGCTTATGTTGATTTATAACTTTCTCTTCTAATTTCTCACCTGAAATGTCTTATAGAGAATCTTATATGAAACTATGCAATCTTATATTTTACTTTAATATTCTTACCTCCATTAGTTATATTATCTCAATATTTTTTTTCTTTAATTTTTATCATTTGAATCTCTAAAGATATGAATGTTATCTAAGGTTATTGAGAAAATTCCAGCGACTCTTAAAGTTTTCTTATATTGATAAATTAGTTCTTTCTACGTCAAATTATGTTCACCTTCTTAGTTAAATTATGTTGACACATTTTAGTAGATGGTTTATTTTGAAATTTAATAATAAATTGAAATTAAACCTAACTATTGAAAGTGTCAATTATAAAGGTTTAATTAAATTTAAAGTGCATGATAAAATTAAGTATTTTAATTGAGTTTTTATTAAATTTTCTTGTTGTGTTAAGTACTAAAAATTTTTATATTTTGGTATATTAAGTATTCAAAAAATTTATATTTTTCAATTGAGTTTTGCTTTTCAATCTTTCTATTAATTGGATGATGTGATTATTATCTTATTTTTATCATATGATTAGTTATTTTGTATTAAGAGACCGTAAAAGAAGAAGAAACATGAGATTGAACAAGAACAGGAGAACAAATATTGTTATTAAAGTTTTCACTACTCTCACCATTATATTTAAGTTTTCGTTTTATTTTTGTTTTTTTTGTTTACCCTTAATTATAAAACTACGTGGTTTAGTATTAATATAAAATAATATGTGAAAACAACTAAGTAACGTGACGAGGTAAAATAATATAATCACATAACTTAATTAACAAAAAAATTAAACAGTAAGAATTTAATTATAGAATTTTCTGTACTCAATAATAAAAATTTAAAAGAACTCAATTGAAATAACTAAATTTATTAAGGACTTGATACTTAATTAAGTCTATAATAAAATATGAATCACTCTACACCTAAAATCAAAATAAATGGTGAATGATTTTTGGGACATTTTCTACCAAAATGACATCATTATCCTTGTTATAGCCTAACTAAACCTTGAAAATATAAGCATAATTAAACTCACAACCAAAAACACTTAATAAATAGAACCATATGAAATAACAACTAAATTAACTAAGATAAATCAACAATTTCTATGCATACTAAAAAAACAAATACATTTGCTTTTGTGATTTGAATTAATCTTGAAATTGATATGAACTGTATTGTAGACAAATCTAGATTAATGATGTCATGTGCCTCAATGGTCTTGATACATATTTGGTAATTTCAATCTCAAATTGATGTTCAACCACTTCCTCCATTGTTCCAATGAATGGTTGTGGGAAAATTGCAACAACTTCAAGCAAGGTGTGTGCAATTGTTAAGGAAGAATATTCATCTTACGATGCTAGATGTCATCTAGTAACATTATTTCTAACATTGGACTCCAACATGATATTTACAACATTATTTTCATGCATCCTTTGACATTAGATAACATTTAACGTTGCCATTATTCATTTATTAACTAATAGAGAATGACACAAGGAGAAATGTGCCAACAACAACAAATTATATTCACGTGACTAAAAGTTCTTTCAATAACCCAAATTTTTAGGAACGAAACGTTAACATTACTCATTGTATTTTCTAGTGTTCTTAACTTACACGACAAAAGATGTCCATGAGAAGAAGTAAGAAGAACATGTCAATATGACATTCAATTGAAGATGTAAACTAATGGAAGAACTAACTTCCAAACGAAAAGGATATATTTTCAGCCCAATAATATATTTATACTAATTAGTATACATAGTATTTTCTGGCAAGTGAGAGTTGAACTCTAGCAGCATTGTTAAACATACTTCACTTGAGATAGAGATGATCCTTGTTCATATTGAGCTACACGTCGTGATCCATCTAAAATTTATTAAAAGATTATAACCCAAAACATGGCATTATGTGATAAGCCCAAGTTTCTGCTAAACCAGGTCTAAACCTAATGCCCTCGAAAATTGAAAAGCATTCCCTCTTTGATAAGCATATTTAAGAGTTTAAAGCATGATAAGTTGATAACACATTTCATATTTCAAGTTAATTAATCCGAAAGCTATATATGCTATTGATATTTGTAATCCAAGTAGAATATGGCTTTCAAATTTTATAACCAAAAGGTGAGTCGAAGGTTGAAATGGACATGATTAGCTTTAGGCTGGAACTATAATCTGCTTCTCCTTTCTTCACGACAACATGGAGATTGAAATCTGTCAATGTTGAGTTGCTCTTTTTTATTCTTGCAGCATGTTAGGTAAATGTTGAGTTGTCTAACTCAATAATTAGTGAGTTCAATGAGCTGCCTATGGAATTCATAGCCACATGCCTAATCCCTCCAACCAGCAAAATCTTGGGACCATGTTCTTGTTTTCAACAAGTGAAGTTGGAGGGAATTGATAAATAATCCATGCAAGTATGCTTTATGTCTGCATGAAAACATAACCTTTTGCATATATATCATGCCTTTAAGCACAGGAACTTTACTTAAGAATTGATCTACATTTAAAAAAGGAATGGCATGATGGTATCAAAGCTAGAATATGAAAATCGATTTAAGACGTACATGAACAGACCCACGAAGCTTTCTAAAGCATAATAGTTTAATAGCAAAAGGGGAGTGCCTGGTCAACAAGACTGCTTGATCATTCACATCAAATGGGCAAATCTTTTCTACCAAATCATATGCATTTAATTATGAAAAATTTGTTCTTTGGGGTTGGGGACCAATTAGAATGGTTGCATTAACGTGAATATCTTCAATCTGTGGGTGCAAAGCAAACCCTAAAGGTAGGGCCTTCTTAGTACTTTATTTAGGGTTTAGAGATTCATGATTATTTGATTAATCCAAGAAATGACGGAAATAATAAATGGTTCCAAATGCTTCTGATTTTATGAGAAAAAATAATAATATCTGGGTTGGGATAGTACTATTAGGTGGAAATTGGGTTCCCCAACCTCTAGTAAAGCTTCACTCCTATTTACCCTACTTAACTAACAACAAGTGACTTCAAACTAGATGCAATAGCTTTTGATATCATCCCACTATGAAAATAATCAATTTAGATTGATATTATGACATAAACATTAATGTAACATTATTATTATTATTATTTTTGAAAATTCACAGTAAATAAGTTTTATCCCAATTCTTTAATGAATTTAGTAGAAGTCCAGGAAATATTTGTAGAAAAAAGTTCAACGAAATATAAAAAATTCGACTTGAGAAGCTGTTTGGTAAAAGAAAAATTGTTCATATCTCATAATTATAATCATTAGATTTATGAATTTTAGGAAATATAAATCTTAAAAATGACTAATTTGTATTTGGTTTTGGGAAAAATTCTTTAAAATCTTTATTTAAATCATTAATGTGTTACTACATGAAATGATTTAACATTCAATAAGGTTTTTAACAAAATAGAATTGTTCTCTTTTATTTTTTATTTTTTAAATTTTAAGATAGTATATATATACATATATATATATATATATATATATATATATATATATATATATATATATATATATATATATATATATATATATATATATATATATATATATGACATATCCTTAATTTAATTAATATGGAAAGAAAAAAAAGTAATAACATATAAATGTCTATTAAAATAAGAAAGCTGAAAATAATTATCATTTGATAACTCACTTAAAATTGCATTAAAATAGAAAAAAAATCTGGATGAGAAAAAAAACTTAAACTAACTATTCCAGAAGAAGAGAAACTATCTTTTAAAATGTGAACTAGAAAACATACTTGTTCGATTTTATATTATAAAAAACTAAACATTCCTGTAATATAACATGGTACATAATAATATATAAGGAGATTCATTAATTTTGTGTTATATTACTAATATATTTTTAAATAAAAACAATAAAAATATACATAAATTATTCAAATAACAAAAGTAATGATAAACATTTAACAATATAATATATTATATATAACCAATTACATCTTTTAACTAAACGTCTATTATAAATCACCCATTATTTTTATGTAATCCATATTATTAATTTTATTTTCTTAAAAAATATGTTGTCACTCAGTATCATTAAATTATTTTTGTTTTGATAAGTTATCGAATAACCAGCAAAATACTTTATAACATAATATAAAAATATTTAACTCTATTATTTAATTATTGAAATTTTATACATAAATGCTTACATAAAATTTACTTATTTAATGAGAGACTTACTAAGTTAGTGTTATTTATGAAATGCATCACAAGTTGACCAAGGCTAGAATTTCGGTAAACAGTTAAGACAAGTATATGCCAATTCATTTAGGATACATTTGGTGAGTGAAAAATGAGTCGTAATTTTAGTGTGTCATAAGAAATTTGATTAGAATTAATATTTCTTATAATTGAAAAATATAAGAGATAAAAAAATTGGATTATAATTTTATTTTAACATTTCTAATTAGGAATAATTATATATACATTTGATTTGATAAAAAAAAATCACCATTGATCACAAAGCGGAAGATAGATAGGGTAGAGAAACAGGTAACGACAATTGATTATAAGCATTCAAAATATAATAATAACAATAATAATAATAATAATAATAATAATAATAATAATAATAATAATAATAATAATAATAATAATAATAATAATAATAATAATAATAATATACAAATAAATAATGCTAAATAAATGTAATGTGAAATTGTATATGGGTGTGAAAAAAATATAGGGTAAAATTTGTTGATGTAAAATTTTAAATATATCAAATATGTTTCTCAAATTAGTTTTGTTCTTCTAAAATTTAAACTATTTTTTAGTCTTTATTAGTATGGATCGTAGATAAAGAAAAACTAATATAAGTTATAGTTTCAACATGTAATTTTATTATTAAAAATGGTTTTAGTTAGATATAGAACTAACGTTATATTAAAATTGTCGTCCACATAAAATTTGTATCTATCTTTATTATTATGGGAATCTAAAAGACACGTTTAAATTTTACAGATCTAAAAATATACTTAAAATTTAAAGAAACAAAAATAATACAAACTTTTTTATGACATTTAATATTTTAGGAGTTTTATAGAGACAAAAAATATATTTTACTAAAATATAACTTTTACTCTTTAATGGCTCCATTTCATGTATTTAATGGGATGAGTAAACAATAAAAATAGTTTAGTCCAAAATTTTCATTGTTCATATGACTGATTTTTACAGAAAAAAAGACATTACTAGAAATTGAATCACTTATTACCCTTTCTTCTCAAGTTAAGAGAAAATTTAACATTATTGGTTAACCGGTTAATCCATAACAAATTGATCCACTTATTACCTTTTTTTCCTTAAGTTTAGATTAATTTTTAAAAAATATTGCTAGAAATAATTAAAATTTTATTGGATTATCATCAGTTCTGTCACCGGTCAATTTGGAGAGTTGTAGAATCTGATGTAGTTCTACAATGGTTTGGTGAACTGCAGATTGTGCAATTCTACTGCATTCATTTATACAATTTCATCGTGCATTTAAACATGGTAAATATAAACACGCATCAACAATTTTTTTATACACTTTATGCATTTAACATCTAAATGCATCTTTGTTGTAAAATTTCGTAGTACATTTAACGTTTAAATTTCAAGAATTGTAAAATTTCAACAACAAAAAATATAAACACAGTGTAAGATCTTTATTTTTAGTTTTTAATAGTATATATAAGATTTTTTCAGAATCAAATAAAATTATTACAAACAACAATTGTTTTCTCTAATACCACTAATTCAACTCCGTTAATTAATAATACTGATTTTTCTTTTCGACAATTGACAATGGACTAAATTTCATATTTTTAATTTCTATCAAAATTCCAACTCAATTAAAATGAACTAAATAAATTGTTTTTTATTTGAAAATTGCTTGAAATTTAATAAAACTTCAAACATCTAGAACTACAACTACTAAAACAACAAGAAACAAAACACTAAGAGCTTCTAACTAAGAAAAACAACCGTAAACACAATTTATAAAAGTTTGTAGAAATTAGTTGTATTAGAATAGGATAATTGGTTATAAATAATATGAATAATGTATTATAATTGAGCATATTAGTTACACGTGATTTATTTTATGAATATTATTTCATGTATTTTAACATTTTTAATATTATATTGTACATCTTTCTGTTATTTCAAGGATCTGTATAATGACTAATAATAACAATAAAGTTTGTATGTCAATTAATAAAAGTTAATTTATTCTATTTCAAAAATCAATACTTTATTTTAAAATTTAATGGAATAAATATATTCCTTTCTTAATCCATTTTGTCTTCTCATTTTATAAAAAAAAAAAAAAAAGAGAAAGAGAGGAAATAGAGAAAAGAAAAAGAACTGAAAAATTAAACCTTCAACTCATTCCTCTTACAATTTTTATTTCCATCAATTACAAAAATTAAATTTTATTTTCTACACACTAAGCCTATTGTATATATCCAATTATCCAAATAACTTGAATTTAAAAGAGAACCACAGTATATAATTATGTATATATTTACATACAAGTCCAATGATCCAACTATTCAATTATAGACGACTTTCGTCCAGTTCATTGAGTTTATAATATTAATATTAGTTATTTACTTTATTTCTTTCTAAATTTTTCATTTTTATTATTCCTTATTTTATAGTTTCCTACTTTTGTTTTGTTGTTTCTTATTCCAATATATGAGTATTTAATAGGTATATAAATGTTGGTACATATATAGATAAATATTTAATAGTTGTTTGAATATAGATAAAGATCAACATTAACACCCTATTATTGCATTATAAGCTTTATTGGTCTCATCAAGGATTTGTTCTTCTTGTGAAAATTCTGAGCTTAAAATATTATTTAAAAAAGAACTGTTTCTAACCATCAATTAATATTACATTACTTTTTTTTAATAACATTTAATTCAATCTCATTGAAAACAAATGGAAAATTTAGACGTATACACTTTTAATTCTAACATTCATATTCACTACTTTTCATCTAAACTTAAAAAGAAGTGCAAGTTTTAATTTTGACAACAAATAAAAAAAAAACACAAAGATTCATTAAAAGTATAGATTTATACATATAATAAGAATGCATTTTTGAGATGTAAGTATAAAAAGAAAAAGAGTTTACACACTAATAATATATTTTTTTCACATAATTTAACAAGTTTAACATCTCCTATAATTGTTAATGTATACAAACTAAATTAACTAAACTAATTAGAAATTATAAGCAATTATATATGTATATATAGACGCCATTAAGAATTACAATTACTTGTACAAGTTGCTGAAAAATTGAATTTGATTACCACTAATGATATGTTTCCTTTTCATGCTATCTATATAAGAAATTCTTGCCTTTTAAAGTAAATTTAATAAATATTTATTTATTTTTAATAGTTATTGAATATTTTGCAGCCAACCTTATTATGATGTTTTTTTCTTTATTGACGAAAAGGTACCACTAATCATCAAGTCCAAACTAAAGTATTGCTGTAATATAGAATGAGTTGAATGTACAAATTATAATAATAATAATAATAATGTTATTATTATTATTAAAATCTGTAGAATTTGACATAAAAGTACTTAGCATTTTCTTACCATATTTACATGCAAATATTAGTTATTACGTATTTGAGAGAAGAGTGAGATATAAACTAGAAACTGATGTGTTTTTCCCACCCTTCAATGTAAACCATCAAGTGAGTAGGCGAGAGGCTCGGAACCAGGTTTGGTGTAGCTTTTTCACGTCAATATTAGAAACGGGAAACTACACCAACAAAGAGAAAATTGCCCTCAGAAAGTGAGAGAAAATTTTCAATACACATTTTCTCTCTACTTTCAACAATTCCTTGCCTTTCTCTGTGATTCTGCAGCAGCTCTTCTCAGAATCACAGGGTGCAATAGGTTCTTTCTTTTTGGCTTTCCCTCAGAATTTAACTAAACTATGATGCCATTTTGATCATGATCAGGTTCTTCATGGAAGGCTTGGATTATATTCTGTTAGTTAACGTCTTAGATTTGAATTAGAATCTGGTTGGAATTTTTGTTGTTGTTGTTGCTTTTGAGTTGGTGTTGGTTGAGCCAAGTCATGGCGCCAGAGCTAGCCTTGCCATTCTCTGTTGTATCTGTGGTTGAAGATGTTCTTCAGACGCACGGAAGCCGTTTAAGCGACATTCACTTGGCGTCAAGGAAGGCTGAAGAAGCTTGTACATATCCTCTATCTCTCTCTTTTCCATTCTTGATTTCCCTTTTTTCAGACAATGTTCACATTCAATCATTGACAACGTTGTTTTTTGGCCTAGAGTGAATGACACTTGTTTGTGTTGTTTAATTTTAAGTATAGAATTCGGATACAAGTTTCTTAAATGCTTTTGGTGTTATTTTCAATCAGAATTGAAGTTTCATGTCGTTAATGTTAATATGCATAATAAAAGATTTCATTAAACATCAAATACCAGTTATTGAAGTGAAATTCTGATTCTGATTAGATATCAATAGCAAGAGCATTTAAGGAATCACCAGTTTTGTGGTTCTTTTGATTGGTTGTCGTAAACCCTATATGTTGATGGCGTCACAATAAAAAATACACGTTTGATGGTTGCTAGAATGCATGAAACTAAGAGTAGTGAGTGGTATTGCAGCCTCAAGAAGGAATGAAGCAGCTGGGTGGCTGAGAAAGACAGTTGGAGTCGTTGGAGGGAAAGACATTCCAGATGAGCCTACTGAAGAGGATTTCAGGATTGCATTACGTAGTGGCATTGTCCTCTGCAATGCTCTTAACAAAATTCAACCCGGAGCAGTGCCTAAGGTTCGCTTCTGTTTCATGAAATTGAAATCTAGATTACAGTTCTTCTGCCCTCTGATTATGATTTATACATGCATGTTATTGACATTGGATATAATCAATATCATTATTACTCTCTGACAAATGACAATGATTGAACTTGTATTGTTAGGTAGTTGAAGTCCCCTCCGATAGTGTTATCATTCCTGATGGGGCAGCTCTGTCTGCTTACCAATACTTTGAAAATGTAAGGAATTTTCTAGTAACTATGGAAGAAATGGGGCTTCCCACCTTTGAAGTGTCTGATCTAGAACAGGTGAGGCTAAGAGAGTCCATTTCCATTTATTACTTTGATAGATTCAAATCACTCAATGCTGCATTATTATAATGCAATTTTATTCGACTTTAACATATTTTTCTTCCGTGTACAGGGAGGAAAATCTTCGAGGATAGTGAATTGTGTTTTAGCACTTAAGTCTTACAGTGAATGGAAACTGGGAGGAAAAAATGGGTCATGGAAATATGGTGGGAATCCAAAGCCACCTACCAATGCTAAACCACCTATTATGAGGAAAATCTCAGAACCATTCATGAGGTCTTTGTCAAAGGGTATTACGTTAGGCGATAAAGATGGGTTACTGAATGATATTTCTACAAACAGTGAAGGGGTTAGAGAGTACTATCATTTATAATCATCTTTTTCTTTTGTGTCTACATGTAGAGAATGAATATAATATCTGTCTGAGGTTTTTGGTTGGATTGGTATTTGCAGGGTTCTATATCCTCCTTGAATTTACTAATTCGTGAAATTTTATCTGATAAGAAGCAAGAAGATATTCCCATTGTAAGGGTTACTGCTTATCCTTAACTTCAATATACAATTTTTTGTTCACTAGTTCATTGTAAATTGAGTTTTTCAGTTTTTACCTTTTTATTTATTTTAAATTTACTCTCCTCTGAATAGCCAATATCTGTTGCTATTACAGTTGGTCGAGTCTCTACTTAGCAAAGTCATGGAGGAGTTTGAACAACGCTTGCTAATCCAACAAGAAATGGTGTGTTTTCTCTGTCTTGTGGCAAAGTTCAACCTCATTGGTGACACCAATCAAAAAGAATTTTTTCATACTGTTTTGCTTGAATGTCTCCTCACAAAACTTGAGTCCACGAGTCTCACTGAATTTTATGTCAATTTTTTTATTTTTGCAGTTCAAAACAACTCAAGACTGTAAGGCACTGCCTGAAGCAGAGGATTCCAATGTGAAATCTGCTTGTAATGGTGAAGAGGTAAATCTAAGATTTCAGGAGACTTTTGCAAAATGCTCAGGAAATTGCAAGTGGACGTATTCAAATATTGCTTGGTATCATGATGCAACTTTATGTAACTTAATTTTCTGTTCAGTCAATTATTAAGATGGAAGAAGATGAAGATGTAGAGGTTAAACAAAAGGAATGTGATGATGCGAAGTACAATGCCAATGAAGAACCAAACAGCCAGCATTTTAAGCACCAAGAGTTATTTCAGAAGCAAAACGTGAACGTCCAGGTAACTTGTGCCAAAATAATGTTAAATAACCACACACTTGCACCATGTATAAGTCTAATACGATACCATATAAACATGCAACTAGAGCTAGATTGAATGGTTTGACTCGATTTTTCCTAGGAAGTCTATTGCCTGAACATGGACCCTGAATAAGTTAGAACATTGCTTCCGTAATGCAATATGCATAAGAAAAAGTAACCAATTTGATGTTGACAATCCTTAGGAATTGAAAATGATGGTTCATCAGGCAAAAACAGGAATGCAGGTTCTGCAACATAAATACCAGGAGGATATGATCTATCTAAGTACGTATAATGCTTTTAAAAAAACCAACATTTTTTACAAAAACATCTATATAGTCTAGCTGATTACCACCTACCCTTAATAGGTAAACAACTGCATGGCCTAGCTTCTGCTGCTTCAGGATATCAGAAAATTCTTGTAGAAAACCGCAAGTTATATAATCAATTGCAAGACCTGAAAGGTAAAACTCAAGTGGTCAGAGTCTAAACAATTTTCTCCCTTTATATCCACAAATTCTGAATAAGACTAATTGGCCAAATTTGATACGACGGTAGGAAATATTAGGGTGTACTGTAGAGTTCGTCCCTCAAAAGGTGCCCAACCAAATCATCATTGCCCTGTCAGTAACATAGATGAAGGAAGTATCTCACTCATAGTGCCATCCAAAAACGGGAAAGACGGGAAGAAGACATTTAATTTCAACAGAGTCTTTGGTCCTTCTTCAACCCAAGGTTGGTCTTTCTATTGCCCTTCCGTAAAAGTTATTGTCACTCTATATATGTTTGCTCATGGTTTCTTTTTTGTTTTCTGTAGCGGAGGTTTTCTCAGATACACAACCACTGATTCGTTCGGTTCTTGATGGCTACAACGTGTGTATATTTGCTTATGGTCAGACAGGATCAGGAAAAACACACACTATGGTGAGAGATTTAGACTAGAGCATCTTGTTACTTCCTCTATGTTTTCTGCCTCTTACTTACAAGTAATAACTGTCGTATTGCATCTTTGTATTGATACAGTCTGGACCAGACAATTATTCTGAGGAAACAGTGGGTGTCAACTACCGCGCACTGAAAGATCTTTTCCATCTCTCAGAGCAGAGAAAAGACACCATTCACTATGATATATCTGTTCAGATGCTTGAGATTTACAATGAACAAGTCAGGGACCTATTAGCGACAGACAGTGCTACCAAAAGATATCCTTTCTCTATACGAAACTAGTTGTTTTCTTTATACTGGATTTATGCATGCCATTTTAATTTAGTGATTGTATTGCTCATGTTTTTGACCCTTTAACCCTTCATACACTAGAAATTCGCAACAGTTCTCATAATGGCATTAATGTGCCAGATGCAAACCTTGTTCCTGTTTCATCCACTTCCGATGTCTTAAATTTAATGAACTTGGGACAAAAGAACCGAGCAGTTAGTTCTACTGCCATGAATGATCGGAGTAGCCGTTCTCATAGGTACAGACGAAGTTTATCTCTTAAATTCTTCAACTTAAAGCATTGATTTCCTTTCAAAAATATGATCCAAAAAAAGAAAAAGTAGGCTTGGTAACTTCATTATAGGTTTTGGTATTTTTCCCATTACCATTTCAGTTGGTGGGAAAACTAGCATCCCGTTTTAGTGGGTTAGACTATTAAGACATCGTGGTCCTTCTTTTGACCATTTACGTTTTCCATCACAATATTAATTGGTACTTGCTTATAATGCTATGATTGCAGCTGCTTGACAGTTCATGTTCAAGGAAGAGAGCTTGCATCAGGGAACAGTCTTCGTGGTTGTATCCACTTGGTTGACTTGGCAGGAAGTGAGAGGGTTGATAAATCTGAGGTCACAGGAGATAGGCTGAAGGAGGCACAACATATTAACAAGTCTCTTGCTGCTTTAGGAGATGTAATTGCTTCACTTGCCCAAAAGCAATCACACGTTCCTTATAGGAACAGCAAACTTACTCAGCTACTTCAAGATTCTCTCGGTATGCTTTCATTGCTTTTATACTATATAATTTTTTCAATTACTACGGTTTCTCTTCACTTAGTTTTTATCTGTTATAGAGGTGATTTGTTTATGTGTACCAGGAGGCCAAGCAAAGACACTCATGTTTGTTCATGTTAGTCCCGAGCCAGATGCCATTGGAGAAACAATCAGTACATTGAAGTTTGCAGAAAGGGTATCCACAATTGAACTCGGTGCTGCTCGAGCTAACAAAGATAGTTCAGAGGTCAAAGAGCTTAAAGAACAGGTTCTTACAATTTGTCTGTGTTCTTAAACAATTAGTACATCAAATTAATGGGTGCGTATATCATTATATCTGCACATTGCGCATTTTCAACATGAATGTTTCTACTGCCTTCTTTGTCAGATTGCGAGTCTGAAGGCAGCCGCCTCAGCCAGGAAGGATGGAGAATCGGAACAATTTCATCAGTCTGCAAATAGCATTACTGAAACTCCAAAGTCCAAATCTCAATTGTCTTCCATTGCACGGTCACCTACTTCCTCTCATGGAAATCGTAAGCCACCAAGGGAAGATTCCAGTAGCACGGTGGAGGTAACGTATTGTCAACCATAACTCCACGAAATTAATTTAATACATCATTGGTATAACTTTACTTTTAGAGATGACTCTCATTTTCTCACAAAAATTTTGACAGTAAACTGATTGTGACAAGCTGTCTTGAACACAGAATAAGCTGATCTACTCACATATTTAGTAATCTCATCTCTGGACATAATGATCCTAAATTTCGAAGGTGATTTACCTGTAGTAATACTATGGGAATCTAAAAGTACAACAGTAACGGTTCATGCATGGAATGTGTGAAGAGTTCTCATTGTCAGTCAATCATAAAGTATCATGCATAAGTTTGTTGACTTTTATAATAATCACCTTAATATCTATCATAATAATTTCATTGATTGATAACGTGAAACATTTTACCTTGGTAGTGCGCAAAAATTAAATACAAAGTATGTGAATGAATGTCCTTCATGCATGTGAAAAATGGTTTTGTAGGACAAGAAAAAGGCTACTCCGAAGCTGACGAAAAGAGGAAGCCTTGATCCCTGGGAAATTAGGAACTCACCACCTTGGCCATATCATGCAGAGGAAAATGGAAATGAGGATGATAAGGAATTGGTTTCTGGGGATGGTCTTGGTAAGAGTACAAAAAGGAATGGCCGCTTAAGTACTGAAAATAACCTCGTGGGAGACTGTGACACAGAAAGCAAGCGGTCATCTTCTCCAATGCTAAGTCCCACGTTTCATTCTGACCCTTCCAAAATATGCACGGAGGTGGCCACCACAAATGACTGTGATGAACTTGAGTTAGCAAGCAGTGAAAGTTCAGAATCAGACAAGAGTTGGCAATCACGTCCACATGTGCCTAAAACAACCTCTCTTTCCAACGGAGTAGTAGCTAAAACAAAAAAATCAGCACATCCAAGAAAAACCAGGTATTTCACTTCATGTTATACTTGTGAAAGGATCATACGTGTTATTGAGTTACTGTTGACTAACTTTTTATATATTTTTTTGTGTGTGTGAACAAGGAGTACGATCCCGTTATTGTCTCCTTCATCATCAAGGAGACAGCCAACCGTAGTTAGTCAACAGAGAAAGCATCTAGATGCTAAAAGAAGAACTGGAAATGCCAAATGAGAAAGCTGCTCAAGATGTTTTGTTGCTTCACCACCCTAACATTTTTGTTTGGGTTTGTGTATCTATAATTTAGTTGCGCAGAGAGAGGCCTTTTTTTTCATTAGAGGGGCATTAAAATAGTTACCTGTGTTTCTCCGGTGGTGAGCATGAGTTCCATTCCAAACCATCTTTTTATACAAAGCTGATTTTTGTAAGAAAACTCCACCACCCTTAGTTTCCTGTGCCCGGAGATTGATGAATGGAAAGGAGAATAAAGAAACGCAGGTTCATACTTTTGTTTAACTCTTGTTGCCCACAACATGTCATTGGCTAACTTTTGTATAGAAATATGTGAACAAATGTCTACCCACAAGGGTTAGGATCAGTACAGTGGAAAGGGTTCAAGGGTTATTATTGCAACACAGTGAAAGTGGTTGAAAGTTGTTGGTTTAGGTAAAGAAGTTAATCTTTCGAACGTGACTAATTAAGGTTGAAACTTCTCTAAAGCATTGTGTTTATGTTCTTATTATTGTTTATAATGATTATGAGATGTGTTTTAGACCATATTAACTCACTTTTATTTTAGTATTTTAATAAACACAAGTATAGCATAATGCTTTATTTATAATATTTTTCTAATTTTAAAATATTTATTTATAAAATATGGTGTAATTTTTTATAATTCTTTTATTTTATAATTTAAATATATATATATATAATGATAAAATATTGATGTATTGTATTATAGAATTAGATTGATCCATTTTCAGTTTTCTTATTTTGAGTAAATAAATGATTCAATTAAAAATTGAGGTTAAATTTTAAAAATGACAAACCTAATTCATACTGCTTCTATCAAATAAGAAAGTAGGATAATGGAGAATGAGACTAAAGATTTTTTTCCCTAAATTATACATTTCATTTCAATAAAAAGTATTTTGATAACACATAACTTAGGGACCATGGATGATGACAAGGAGTCCTCACTTCACCTTGGAAAGAGATGAATGAGAACTTAAAACATGAGAATTGTCAATTATAAAATCTTATTTTACTCTACTGGACAGCTCTTTTTTAAAAAAATTCATTCACTGCATAACAATTCATAAAATATTATGTTTTATTCGTAATATCTAGGAATTTTCATTGAAAGGGGGAATAGAAGTGTAGAATTTATACAAGTTTATAGATTAAAAAAATAATTTTGAAAGTAAAATCACTTTCATAATTCCTCAAATTAATAATAAAAATAAAATAACAGATGTTAATTATCAGAGAATAAATTTTGATATAACTTAATAAAAATATTGTAGGACATGCTTTTATATTTTAATATAAACGTGTGATATAATTTGAAAAATAATAATTAAATTTATATTTTGCTTAAGTTCTTATTCATTTAATTATGTATTTGAAGTATGTATGAGATATGTGAACTAGTTTTAGAATTTCATTGAGGATGGTATTTGTGTTTTAGTTGACGGATAAGATTAATAAAATCAAGGTAGTGAAGATAGTAAAAATAAGTTGGATTTTTGGTCTTTGAATTGAAAATATATAGACTCAAAACGAAAGGGAGTGAGCATAGTAAATGTGTATGGCTAGCAATAGAAATCCAAGTCCCTTTTTGGTTTCACAAAGATAGTCACTTCATTCACTTCTTCTCCTACCATCTTGTTTCCATCTCTTCCTCTTCTTTCTCTCTAAAAACAAAAATCAAAATATTTTCTCCTTTTTTCATGATAGTAAAGATAAAGTATATATAGAGCATATTTTTTAGTATTGTTTTGAATAAGTTCTTTGTCTTTTTCCTAATCTTCATCCCTTCCTCTTTCTACATGCATGCTTAGGGATTTTGGATGTAAAGTAGGATTTTGGGTTTGAGTTTGATTATGAGATGTTTGATGGCTAAGATTTTAATCTTTAAGGAGATCAAAATGCTTATTGAAATTCTTTTGTTTCATTTTTTCCAACTTTGCTTTCTTTAGGATTAAAAAAAAAAAAAAGAACTTAGGGTGATGAAAACTAATTTTATTTCAAAACCACAAATTTAGTTAAAAGGTAATGTATTTGTTTGTTAAGTTTAAATCATAGTACGTAAATGTTTAATGATTAAATTAATATTTTGTTGAAACGTTTGAAACTAGAGTATATTTTATGGACTTTATTAGTTTTGATCTTTTGTTTTGTTAAAGATGGTGACATTTTTATGATTTTGAGTTATTTATTTTAAATGAATATGTGAAAGGATGGAATTATTGAATTTATTCTCATGTCTATGTATTAGATCTAATGATAGATTGAATTTAGCAAGTTTAAAAAAGTTTTGGTACATGCTAGAACTTAATAGAATATGCTTTTATATAATTGGATGCATGAAAACAAAAAGAAAACAAGAAATTTAAAATTGGTACAAATGTCTTTCCTCGCCTTTCTTCTCACATGGGAGGAGAACCTCGAAGACCATCTCCTTAAAAATCAAATTCCTTACAAATCTATCTTCCTATTAAACACCTTAAAACAAACATAATTATTGATGTTAATAAGAATCATTTCTCGTTTACATTGTTAAGATTTTTTTACCACTATTATTTAGTTAGAGTGTTCTGAGTTAATGTTGAAAGTTTTTTTTTTTTTTTAAAACAAAGTGAACTGTTTTTTTTATATATTTGTAGTGATTTTTTTATCAATGAGATCAATAATACCTTTTGTCAATTACTTACTAGAATTTGTTCTTTAATATCTACTAAGAAAACTTTTGGCCAATAATAATTAGGATTTTTTTTATCAATGTTAGCTAATAAAATTTTTTAACTAACATTAACTGAAAAGTCAATAAAAAAATTTCAACCAAGAACATTGTAGGAATAAACTTGATTAATATTATAGCCTAAAGTCAATGTAAACTAAAAACAATCTCAAACCAAAGATCTCAATCAAGAAAAAACTTTGATTAAAAAATAAAATTAATATATTAATTAAAATAGATCATTAACATTAATAATTTTTAATATTTAAATATTTTTTTTGTATTAGTGATAGTTAAAAGAATTTAGTCAAACAAACAAAATTAAATTCAATAAATTCAATAAAGTTTGAAGTGTCTAATTAAACAAAATATTTAAAATGAAGTAATTTAAGATAAGATCAATTAATATTTTATAAATTGTGAAACTTTTAAAATTTAATTCTTTATATATAAATAACAGCTCCCCTTATTGGTAATTAAAAAAAGTTAAAATGAATAAAAATGAAAATATACTTATTCTTGTCATTAAAGTGTTGAACTATCTTGATTTAATTTAGGTTGCCAAAAATATATTTTGGCACTACAACTACTCATTTATTAAACGGCAAAGTAAATTCACAAAAATATTGTAATTTTAAATAATTGAAACAAAAAATTACTTCTATAACCTATTCATTAATTTTTCATTATAAAAGTATATCTTTAGAAAAAATAAATGATAAAATACACATAATATATAAGCAATAAAAATACTCAAAGTTATATAATATCTTTATAAAAGATCAAACAATGTTATGTTTTTATTTTTTATTTTTTCAAATTGAGGAAGAATACAAAATAACGTGATACTGGTGGGTGGAGATGATAAAAAAATAAGTGGTATGGCCAATTTTATTTATTTATTTTGATTATAATTATAATATAATTGAATAAAAAGTCAACAAGAGTGTCTAAAAGGAAAAGTGGACCCAACAATATCAACTTATTATGTGGGCGACAGATAATAGCCTTTCCAGCTGGTAACCGCAGGGATACCAAAACCACGTGGCCACGTCACCATCACTTTCTCTATATATAATAACTTTTTAAATTTTTTATAAAACATTTTTTTCTTCATTTTATTCTTTATCACTTTATATTTAATATTATTAAGATTAATAACTAATGAAGAGTTTTTAAGTTTAAAAAAAGATTAATCTTTAATATGAATTTTCTAAACTAATTTGACTGTTTACTTTGGACAGCTATATATATAATTAAGAAATTGAACTTTCTTAAGAGAAATAGGAAAGAAGAATACAATTCTCATGATTAATTAAAAATTTAATTATTGATATATTAATGATTTGTTATGAATGTAAAATATATTAATTGCAATTTTTTCTCATTGAAAAAGTGATATTACTCACTTCATCATTTAAAGTAAATTGATTACTTTAGAAGACAGGATGAGAAAGAAAAGGTTGATAACTAATATTTTCCTAAATTACTTCTATTATTTGAGAATATTATGAGAAGTAATGCATTTTATTGAATAAACGTAATGGACCCCTTAACAATGACTTAAATTTGTTGAGACAATGATTAGCTGGAAAACATACTTGGAAATAGGAAAATAAATTAGGATAATGTTGTCACCAACATTTTGACTTTTGGTTTTATAGTCTTTCTTTTGAGCAAACTGATGCCAACTTCTTATGTTATGCATGCTAATTCAATTACAGCTCAGCAAATTAGAAAAAAAATGTTTCCAATAAATTAAATTAAATTATGTTTGGTTAATAAAGATGAATATCATTTACTAATATAGACTCAAATAATTAAGTAAAGTTGCAATAATATTAAAATAAACTATTATTTAAAAATATAAATAGTAGACTTGGTTTAATTTTTAAAATTTAATTACATTTTTGTTCACTCTCACATTTGGTATATGGTTTTGTTGCAGTAAATAAAAACTAAAAGAAAAAATATAAATCAATGAATGGAAAAAGTCGTCTGTAAAATATTCTTATCACCAAAGTTTATGCCATAGTTAGGATTTAATAATTTTCTTTAATAATAATAAGCTAACTCCATAAATGTTAGAAAAGTTTTTATTTTAAGATAAATACTCTCGTCTGTCACTATTATTATTAGTATTATTATTATTATTATTATAATAATAAAAAAAGCTTGACACTGATATTTTTTTTATAATTTATGCTTTACATTATTCCTTGAGAAAATATCAATTACCAAATTACATATTAAAAAAATCCTCTCAATAAAAATAAAGAAGATATTAAAAAATCAGCAAAGAGAATAATTTACTCATTGGCGAAATTTTTTTTTTTCTTAATTAGAAATTGGATGGACAACGAGATTAAAGGACAGACGTTGACGTTTTTCGCAAAGACTGTGACAGGGAAACAGGATTTGCTTAGACAAATCTTTGCTTCCAAAAATCAAGATAGGGACATTGGAAGATTAACCCCAGTTTTGATAATTACTAAGATATTAATAGAAAAAAAGGTTATTTACACAAATATCCCCCTCATTCTAAATTTCATTAGTAATTTCCAAAAATCATTACTTGTTTTATGCATTTTGTTTTTTAATAAATTTATGTGCACTTTCACAGAATTATTCGTAGACACCTGTAATGATAATAAAATATTATAAATCTATATATTATTTAGAAACAGAGATATATAGAGGGGTACTGATGTAATTTCAGGAATACGGGTTGCGTTTCATGTTCTGAACTAACAAAAAATTGAGGTTTAGATTTAGGAAGAAAACGTGACGATGAGGTTCTCTCTACGCGTTTCCTGTGTCTAGAAACTTTTCTCTACCAATCAAATTACAGAGCAAGATCTCTCCTTTTTCTTCTCTCTCTCCGAGTTCTTGTTGCCTCCATCCACACTCACTCACAGCTACTAGGGTTTATGATATTTTCCTCCAAATGCTGAATCTTCCATCTCCACTTTTAACCTGTGAGTGTTGCTTTTCCCACATATCCACTCCCATCTTCTATTTCACTTTATGTTCCTTTGAAACGCAGCATCCTAGTTAGGTGGCCAAGCATATTCTCAAATAGCAATTTTAAAAATTTGATGGGTTCTGGCAGCTATTGTAATCGCCAATTTGCTTCCTAATTTTTTAAATTGTATGGGTTTGTTTTGTTTTCGAAAGTAAGTTTTTTTGTAATGTTTTATTGTGAAATGCAAATTATCTAAGATCTGTTATAAAGTTCCAGATTCTTTGCTCCATGTATTTACTGAATAGGGGGAGTTATAATTAAAATACTAAATGGATCTTACTTTGAAAATAAACAGTGTTATATTATAGTGTGGTCTCTATCGCTGTCTCTTGTTTGTGTGAATTGTGTTGCTAAGTCGTATTATTGACATCCTAAAAGCATGTAGATCTGCTTGAGATAATTGAGTCTTTTGGATTTCTTTTCATTGTTGATCATGAATCTTATTTTGGCTTTTATTCTTGTTTTGGAATTTGTGTGGATGATTAGGATTTCTTCACCGGGGTTCCAGAAATGTTTAGTTTTGAACTAAGATGAGTAGGACTGAATTATCTAATATGAAGCAGCCACCTGTCCCATTGGCAACCCTGATTGGTCGGGAGCTAAGAAATGGAAAAATTGAAAAGCCTTTTGTGAAGTATGGGCAAGCTGGCTTGGCAAAGAAAGGAGAAGATTACTTTCTAATCAAGACGGATTGCCAGAGAGTTCCTGGGGATTCGTCAACACTTTTTTCTGTCTTTGCGGTATTATTTATTTTCTTGGTTTACATTTTCTGTTACTTAACATGATTAGTGTCCTTTTTGCTTTTGGTGAAATGTTTCGGATAGATATCTGAACAATAAGAGATGAGAATATAGCCTAACATAAGGCTGAATTGGTAATCAGTGATACGGTTATGCACACTGGAGACATGTTTGTTTCTCAGGTTTGGTAAATAAATGAGAATTGAAATGTATATTTTCTTTCTTCTCCTATATTTTTCTCAGTGATCAAGTGGAGCGTCAATTTATTCCCACAATGGTTATGATATCCATAAGGAATTCTTGATTGGCAGATCTTTGATGGGCATAATGGTATGTCTGCTGCTATTTTTGCGAAGGAAAACATACTAAGTAATGTTTTGAGTGCAATACCCCAAGATATCAGTAGGGACGAGTGGCTTCAAGCTCTGCCTCGTGCTCTTGTTGTTGCTTTTGTGAAAACTGACATAGAGTTTCAGAAAAAAGGTACATTTCAGAATTTTCTTTGCATCCCTGTTGAAGTTCACCAAGGGCACTTTTCCAACCTTTTAATTTCACCTTCAGGGGAAACTTCTGGAACAACAGCTACATTTGTTCTGATTGATGGATGGACTGTTACTGTTGCATCCGTTGGGGATTCCCGTTGCATATTAGATACACAGGGAGGTGTTGTTTCTCTCTTGACAGTTGATCACAGATTGGAAGAAAATGCAGAAGAGAGGGAACGCATTACTGCCAGTGGTGGTGAAGTAGGAAGACTGAACGTTTTTGGAGGCAATGAGGTATATTGTAATCTTCATATTCCTTTCTAATCGGTGAATTTTTAACTAGCAATTTTGGTTCCTTGATATATTTTATAGGTGGGGCCTCTTCGCTGCTGGCCTGGTGGATTGTGTCTTTCTAGATCAATTGGTGACACGGATGTCGGAGAATTTATTGTGCCAATACCACACGTTAAGCAAGTGAAGGTTAGCTGGTTTCATTTTAAAGTCTTAGTTTATTGATGGATGATCATTTTTATGTGGATGTGTTTAATTCTGTATTTCAATACTAACTATCATTTTGGTTTGCCAGCTTTCAAAAGCAGGTGGAAGACTTATTATAGCTTCTGATGGCATTTGGGATGCTTTATCTTCTGATATGGCTGCCAAGTCATGCCGGGGTCTACCTGCAGAGCTTGCTGCAAAGCTGGTGGTTAAGGTGATGATTAATTTAGGAAATCTTACTATTTTTTCAGGAATAGGTGTGCCATTATATTCTGTACTCTAAATGCTTTGTGTTCTTGTTTTCACTTTTTTTTAACAGGAAGCTCTAAGGTCAAGGGGGCTGAAGGATGATACAACTTGCCTCGTTGTAGATATTATTCCGTCAGATCAACCTGTATTACCAACAATTCCAACAAAGAAGCATAATGTGCTAACTTCCCTTTTATTTGGAAAGAAATCTCAAAACTCTGCAAACAGAAGTACCAATAAGCTTTCTGCTGTAGGTGTTGTGGAGGAATTATTTGAAGAGGGTTCTGCTATGCTTACAGAGAGGTATCTCAGACTGTAAATACTAAATTTATATTTGCATGCTGTCCGTTACCTTGTCAACTACGTGGTGGAAAGTGAGAACAAAAGTGTTTCTTTTCTCAATACATGTATCTGTGATACTTAGAGTCTGTTTTCCTAAAATGCAGATTGGGTAAGGATTTTCCATCTAAGACGAATTCTGGGATGTTCCGCTGTGCGGTTTGCCAAGCAGATCAACCCTCTGTAGATGGTTTATCAGTGAACACTGGATCCTTTTTTTCTCCAGTATCTAAGCCATGGGAAGGTCCGCTCCTCTGCACTAACTGTCAGAAGAAGAGAGATGCCATGGAAGGAAAAAGGTCTAGCAGGCCCTCAGAAACAGCATAGTAATACAGTATTGTAGTAACATAGTAAATATTAGTATAATTCTTCTCTGGCAGTGTGAGCATGCTTGCATAGTTGGGTGGTGATTGTCTAAGGTGTGTAAGAATGAGGTTGAGATAGCCAGATTAGGTGTATTGGAGGATGTTGCAAGTTTGTTTTTGGTGTGTGCTCTGCTGTTGGACTGACAGAACAAACAACGTTGCCTATTAGATTACTTCTAACAGTTTGGTACTAACCGCATGTAAAATTAAATGACAATTTCATGGTTATCTCTTTGTAACTATTTGCTACGTCTTCATGTGTGACTGTTAACAACCAGATGATGCTCAACATTTTTTTTTTTTTTAAAAAGTCTGTATAAAAATAATTGATACTGCTTCAGATAATTTGCAATTCACCCTATTATTAATTAAGGATATTGCAGTAATCGTGTTTAAAATAATTTTCTGAGGTAGATATTTCAGCCATATCTTAAGAGGTTAGGCTAGGCTCTTTCTGTAAACGCGAGCTTTAAATGGACAGAATGGTTAATTTGATTATTCAGTGTACGAAGCATTCAATTTAATTGTAAATTTAAATAAATTAAAATAAAGTTTCTAAGAATAATTTTTATCCTTTACATTTATTTTCATTTTGGATAAAACTTTGCATGTTATTATTAAAATGTAATTCAGTTTTGTTATTATTAAAATATAATTTAATTAATATTTATAAGAACTAAATCACATTTCAATAAATGATAAATTGAAACGTATGTTGACTTGAGACAATAAATGTGAAAAATCAATACGACCTTAAAAAATTCATTTTTAATATTGAAATTGCAGTAATAGCAATGTACTGTCTGCCTGTAAGCCTTAGCATAGAAGCATTAAATGCCTATAGAAAAACGTGAAAATCAATTTTGGCACCTACCAAACGTCCCGTGTTAATACAAAATGACACACTAATAATGGGTTAAAGGATTAGAAGTAAACATTAAATTAATATAATTTGAATGCATTAATATAATTAAGAGATATAGTCACTAACACAGTAATATAATTAGAAAATAGTTCTACATTATCTTCATAAAAAATATATCTTATAGCATCTCTTACCCAGACTCTTAAATCCTCCATAGAACATGAAGATCTTAAACATAAGACATTGAAACTTAAAACTAAAAAAATATTTACTTATCTATAACAATTAAGAATAAAGATTGATTTTTGTGACTGTCTTTTTTACACATTTTTTACTTCTTTTTAACCTTAGCATATCTTTAGTGACTAATTTTGTAGTTTCCATCATCTACATATAATGAACAACTGTAATAAAAATTGAAAGTATTTTTATCATATAATTGTAATAACTAATAAAAAGTAAAATATTTTTTTTATAGTTTCTTATGATTTTACTTTTCATGTAATAGTGATTATTTTTCATTGTAATAATAGTTATATCAAAAATTTTAACTGTACTAATATTTTGTTATCGTGAAAAATGTAAAACATTCAACACTGTAGACGTATATTACAAGAAAATCTTAAAAATGATATGATAAGATGAAACACGCTCAAATTGAAATAAGACTTCGTTATATTTATTAGAGATGCTCATTCATTCTCTAATATACTTTACTATCAAATGAGATTTATTAGAATTATAAAATCACGTAAAATTCAATTTTAATGGAGTCTCGTTAGGAAAAGTATTTAACTAACACCCTTCTACTATTACCAATGAAAAAAAGTATATTAGAAGGAATACATTATTGCCTATAAATAACTCGTCTAACGTAAGAATCTACACCAAGGTTTTAATTGTGGACAAAAAGGATCTGGATTGTCTAGGTACAAGTATGACAGAGTTTTGGTAACAAACAAACCTGTTTCCAGCATTTTAGTATTTGCTATGACGGAGTTTCACGAAAGTACATCGGTTCTGAATTCGATATTGTCCTACACTGCAGGTCTGGAACCATCAATTTGGTTAATAGAAAACTTAACATGGCTTAAACACAACTAAAAAATTGTTGATGTATTCTCTAGGGTTGCCACTCTCTGGTAGTCTCATATCTTTATTGAAGGGGAATCCTATTATATAGCAGTGTGAAAACATCATGATTTCTTAATAGCAATACTGTACTAAATGCTGAAATTTCTTATATTCTTAGTTATGCATTATTTTGGCTTTCACACCTACTTGTAGTGGAAATGCCAAGTTCTGCAAACCTTAATGGATGCGTAGTCCGTGGCAAGAAATATCACTCATAATCTTATTCTCATCTTCGTAATAGAATTTTGATAGTATATCCACTTATATTGCTGTGCTGAAAAATTAGGGTATTACGAATATAAAAATTCGAGCGTTTAGCAATATTCTAAGGTAACTGAAGCAGTTTTATTGATAGAAATCCATGGGCTCAATTCCGATCCCATTTAGTTACATCTTTTGCAATTCAATCTTTGATTAATGCCATTTTTTCTATACATTTCACAGGAACATGAAGATAAGACTCAAGAAATAACGAAGTACTAAATTTCTAAGATCCCAATGGCGAAATTTAAACAGTTTTTTTTTCTCGCCGACCATGAATCACCCGTAATAGTCTGGAAAATAATTACAAGTGATAGGCTGTCATTTCAAACATAGCAAACTTTAAGTAGAACTATATATTTCCAAATTTTTAGTGGATTAGTAATATTCATACCCAAACTACAAGTAATGGACACCATAATATGTTCTTCTACACCTCTCCATATATAAGAAAATAACCATGGGAAACTGAAATTCAGAATGCTAAAGAATATATTGGGAAAAAAATAAAACAAAATCAAACCAAAGCATTCATTACAAATGCTGCTTCAGAAGGCTACGATTCTTACAGAAGTAGATGCTTCCGTTAGATGGTCAGATTTACTCTAAAACAACCCTTCACCTGCCAGTCAATAAACAAACGTTAAGTTAAAAGCAACCTAGCTGTGATTACGGATGTAAATCGGAGCCAAGTCAATCCTACTTATTTGAAGTTCAAGTTTGGCTTGTGAAAAAAAAAATAGTTATTCTAGTTTGGGTCATTTACATGAACAAATCTAACCAAATTTGAGCTTAACTTGTTTACAAAAAGATAAAGTTTGAAATTGCCTTGCTTAGCTTTATTTACAACTGATTTTTCGTTATGATTTTTTTCTTAAATTATTTTACAACTTTATCAATTTGGTATTTAGTAAAGATGTTAAATATTAGATGATAAACTACAAATACAAACATATGCTGAAGATGTGGCACGGAATTCAAACATATTATAGACTAGTACAATTTCATAATCCATTAAATAAAAGATTCCAAACTTGCAAAAACAAATCTTCAAAATCTAATATTAATGCTCAACAAAATTCAGCTGATTTCCATAATGAATATAAAAATAATGAAGGCTAGTAAAATCTGCATCATCAATTAAAACAAACAAGTTATTCACATGTTGTCAATGTCGACTTTGTCTTCTAATAATTGAATTCACTCTCAAGCTTAAGATTGTTTATTTCATTAACAAAACCAAACAAAGCTTCATTGAGCATTTAACGAGTTGAACTTGAATAGTTGACTAATAGCTAGACTCATTTAACCTAGTCATAACCCACGTAATCAACTCCTGAAAATGGTTACCAATTGTGTAGAAGAAACAACTACTTACAACATATCAGTTTTTGCATCTATAGTTAAGAGAACTTACGCAATTCATCCAAGGAAGTTTTGTCAATGCTCTCTCCGCTCTTGATGAGGCGAATTCTCCCTACAGAGATAACATAGAAAGTGACCATATGTCAACAAGTTTGAAATTTAAGAACCAAGAAAAAACAGAAACATCAATTTCAGTGAGTTCAGAATCCTTTAACACTAAAAGCAAAAAGAAAAATGCACTGCTCGCTGTCTCCTTTTAAACAAAGATAAAATCTTCCGTTCCATGCAAAGAAAACATATTGGGGCTCTCAAAAGAGAAAACAATAAAGCATTTTGTCCACCAATTAAGGGAACAATGGTTCTACAATGATTAGGTTAACATTGATGACAAGCAGCTCGTCCAAATTGGGTTCAGCTTAAGTTTTGGATAGTAACCACCCTTTTCCCAAGAAGAAAAAGAGAAAAACCTTTGGCTATTAAATTGAACTAAAATTTAATATCCCTTAGGAGCAGGTTAGAGCACACATAAATGTTCTCAACATTTCTAACCCAGTAGGAGGCATTAAGGTAACATAACAGGAAACTACATTAAGGTCCAATGTCCACAAGAGAGAACTTAATGTCAGTTTGTCTTTCAGAAAATCTATGAGGAAAAAAATTTACATCAGTCACCATACCATCACGACGAACACATATCTCTGGAATGCTTTTAACTTCACCATTGATGCTATCATTATAAACTCTAGTCTCAATGTCACCTTCAATATAGACTGAACAGCTGCATTAAAACTTCAAGAATTAGTCTGGAACATTTACACAATTAAAATAAAACATTCTCTTGCACAAATAATTACTTTTTAAAGAGTTTCTGTACTGCATAGGCCCCCAGCATTTCATTATGCACTGCGACCCGATGCCATTGAGCAGGCTTTGGCAAATCCTTTGAGCCAATTCTCTGGTCAAACAAGCCCCCTGTGCCAACTGAAAAGATGGTCACACTTCTACCATTCCTCAATATCTTCTGTACAGGGGCCTGGCCAACTTTGCCACAAAGAATTGCCTGCTTAAAATGACTACCACGTTGGTCAAATTATTTGTCAGGTGCAACATACAAATATTACATAAATTGTCGTTTTAAGCTTAAGAATATCAGCAAACATAAATCTTGTTCTTTAAGCTTTCTTCTGTTTATAGTCTCAAGCTGTGTAGTGATGTCGCTCTATTGGCTCCAGCATTACCATTGTCTAGAACAAATTCAATTCATATAAACTTGTAAAACCACTCGCTATGATAATAAATAAATAAATAAAAACTAAACCCCTCTTAAATCCTTGTATTGCAAAAACTTTTACTCAGTCATAAATTGAGTTCACATATAAGTTTTCTGACATTACCAAATCAAAATTCCATCCTAGAGATGTTAATAACAATAATTCATCAATTAACAACATCTAGTACCTTGTGCACACCACGAAACCCCCAACCCCTCTTGGGATCCACACCTTGCAGTTCTAGCTCGGGCCTTCCACCAACAAGATCATCAAATCCTTCATCTAATTCTACGTTCTTTGGTTCACCATTATCATGTGAAGGCTGATCATCTTCATCTCCAGATGGAGACGTCGTCGAGTACCATAAGGTTCCGCTTCTCGACACACCACCTGATTTATTTACCAACAAAGCTACAGCTAAGCATCACACATCTTGCTATGCATACACACGACAATGAATATAATCTTAACTACCAAGTGTTCGACGAAATTATTCATTGAACAAAATATATAACCAGCGAGACCCTATTTTAGACAATAGAAAGAAACGCACCCTGTGAAGGTGAGGTGAAAGCAGACACTCGGAGATGCCTGGCAAGTCTCACCGCCACAGAATTCATTTCCCGCAACAACCTTCTAAGGTGAACCTCTGCAAGGGTTTAACCAAATACTCCCTTGCTGTAAACCACCTTGTGGGTTTACGCTATTGGGCTCACTCTATATGGGCCTGGCCCACATATAAGGGTTGTTAAATCATCATTATGTTGTGTTAATTTTTTTTTATACTTAAAAGTCATCTATTTATAGATCTTATAATACATTTTGTTATTTTTAATCTCTTTGAAAACATCTGTTATATAAATTCATTTATTTTTGTTTTGTAAGCTTTATAATGTCTTATAAATTTGAACACTTTACCCACAAATCTACTCTGGAATAGTGAGATTGCTGAAACAAATGTTTAACCTTATTTTATAATAGGCCTTATAGTTACAATGTTAATAGTTAAAGTATCCTCTCCTTTCAAATTTGTCATTTTGGTTAACTTAAATCAACATCTAAGAACAGTTCCATTAGAACCGGTCTTAATCTTTAAAAATTAACATGGTAGAAACCAAAAGAAAATAAAATTAGTATATATAGAAACTAAAAGGAAATAATTGGTATGTGTATCAACTAAAGTAAATGATTTTAAATACAACGAAAAAACTTGTTACATAATTTTAGGGATGGTGATTAAATAAAGGAAACTTATGCTGACTATTTCTTTTTTTCAAATTATTTTATTGAAGTAAATGTGTTTTTTTCACAAAATATTTATAAATTTATTACTTTTACAAAAAAAGTCTATTTTTTTTTCTGTTCCTTGATATATATTTTATCATAAGTTATTCACATGCAATATATTATGGTCATCTAAGATTACTATGAACAAAATTGTCAGAGCAATATATTTGATCAAAATGCATTTATTTATTTAATGATAAAAGTAGAAATACAAATCCCAGATATTTGAGGAAAAAAATAATTACCTGTTTTGTAGAAAAAAAAAAAAAGAAAAAAAAGGGCTGAGGCATGGTTAAAATGTGACCAGCCGCACGAACTTTCCCGCTCCCACGATTACTGTTAAATTTTGGCACCCACTAACCCCACATTATCAGTGCTACAC
>Ga0209700_103517_pt1 | contig 29882 bp, 10 predicted proteins | sample SiratroredBW_FD_187528 | JGI IMG/M metagenome (GOLD analysis project Ga0209700, IMG submission 187528) | Root nodule microbial communities of legume samples collected from California, USA - Siratro red BW (SPAdes) (version 2) | ecosystem: Host-associated > Plants > Roots > Nodule | place: USA...
GAATTACAATCCAGTAATTCAAGAACAACACACTGTTTTAATTCAGTAAATGATTTTCACAGAAATCAGTAAAGCTAAGACAACCCTATACAGCAGAATACAAAAATATAAGAGAATAGGGATAGGGCGCTTAGTCAGAATATCAAATCAGCAATGCAATGATCTCAGTCAGCTGATGGCTCCAATTCTTTTCGTCCAAGAAATCAGTTCTTGATGTAAAAATGTAGATTGATTCGTTTTTCTCTCTTCTCAAAAATGTTCTCACAGTTCTTACTCACTCTTTAAAAGTTTGCGCGCCAAGTATTTATAGGCCAACTGTCATAACGGTTTCAGTCGATTGATTCATAGATTAGTCGACTAGATTTTTCTCAGTTAGTTATAACCGTTATTTAAAAATCAGTTTTTGCCTTTATTAATTTTTCAAATGTTTTATTTATTTAGAAAAATTATTAAGGAGCCCTTCTTTGATTGACCATCACCAACTTGAACTTCAAACTTACTCCCACAACACACATTTCTAGATCCTAGATTCAAGTCTTCAAACTTCAAGAAATCTTCATCCATCCTTCACATGATCTAGAGCATCTTCACTTGGTTAAATTCATCAAATCACTGCAGCAGTCCACTGGTGCTAACAGAGTAGAAACTCAATATTATATTTAAAATCACCAAAATACAAATGAGTTCAAAAGATTACATTCAATCCCAAAGAAAAAGAATTTAGCTACTCATGATAGCCATTACACTCCAAGGAAGAAAGATTGCAAAGAAGACAAAGAATCCTCAACAGTTCTTGTTCTTGACGGCTCTTACGTTCCTCCAAATCCAGATCCCCTTTCCAAAACCCTAAAATCCTCTTTTAAACACGTTTTCGGACTTAGGTTAAGTGACTTTTCGCTAGGGTGAAAACACCTCGCTTAGGCAAAAATTTGATGTACTCTCTGAACTGATCTCGCCTGGGCGAAACCATCCTCGCCCGGGCGAGATCCCCTTCAGTTGCCTCCCTCCAAGGTCGCCCGGACGAATTCTCCTCTGCAGCTTATATACATTCTTAAACTACTTTCGTCTAGGCGAACTTTCCTCGCTTGAGCAACTCTTCTTTTCAAATCTTTTTCATTTCTTCTCTTCATGCAACTTCAAAGCTCTAAATTCCTTCATGCTTTACACCTGAAATTCACAGTAATTAAGATAAAATTCCTTCTTTTGACTCATGACTCAAATTAACAAAGTAAATCCAAAAACTCTCAATTCGGAAGTAATTATTATCTTAAAGATCACTTAAACCCACAAGTATTCAAATTTATAATGTGTAAAAACACTAAAAATTGGTACTTATAAAAAATTCAATGAACTATTTTTAATTGAGTTTTAATTAAAAAATTGTTTTATTGAATATTTTAAATATTTTTTTAGTTGTATAATTATTCTGTTATTTAATTTTTGTCGCTAATGGATAAACTTAACTTTTATTTTCGTCTTTCTGTTTCGAATTCATCTAAAAATGAGTTTTCTTTTCTTTTTTAATTTGTTTAACTTGTTATTTAATGTATTGTTTCTCTTTGCAAGAAAGAGTTGAGTGAAAACTTGAACAATTAGAGAATAGATATGCAAATTTATAAACGAATTGAAATAACTAATGATTATCATCTTGATCACAAAATTAAATGATAATGAAATAAAAATAAAACTATTTTAAAAATTGTTAGAATAAACTCAGTTAAAAATACAGAAAATTTTAAGGTAGTTAAAACTTAATCGAATTAAAAGATGAATTTTTTTTTGAATATCTTGATATGTTTTCTTATTTTTTTTTTCTATTTATTTTTTTCGCATTCGGTTGATTCTGAATATTTATCAACTTTATTAGTAATTAAAGTTTAGCACAGACCATTTTTACAAAAAGAATTATTAAAAAGTTGATTGACTATTCTCGAAAAAGTTTATCAACTTCATTGATGATTAGAATTTATGAAAAAGACTGACCGATCAATTTTAGAAAAAATTTATCAACTTTATTGATGTTTAATTGTATAAACATTGTGGCTCAATAAATTTTGCCAAGAAAAACAACTCAGAAAAGAATTTCAAGCTAAAATAAAATATTAATGTGTAGGATCAATCCACAAAATTAGATTAAACACTTAATTTAACAACTTTTTTTATTGTTACATATAATTTGATTAAAGAATGTTTATATAAAATATGCATGCTCTGAGTGATCTTTCTTTTTAATTATATGTTACTAAAATAGGAAACCATTTTCACGAGGACCAAATTTATCATTAAAAAAAAAGCTTGTTCGATATATCTTGTATTATCTTAATAAGATTTGCGTGAATTTTAATAAATGAGAAGTGTGTTTGAACACAAAATTTAAGATTATATCTTACTGGGTCAAAGTATGTGTTGCTGTCGCGATAAGAACCTTGTGGAATCCAAATTGGAACAAGAGATTCCAAGTTGAAGACGCCATCGAATGAAAGTTTGATTCGAGGTTACGTTATTTTCTTCAGCTATTGTATGTAAACAAATTCCACGTTGTTACGCCATAGTCAACACAAGTTAGGTAGTTATAAATCAAAATTTTGGATTAGTTTATGATTTCTTAGAGTATGAATAAGAATAAAGATGTCTAATTAAAAAAGTCAATTTCTCATTTTATTATCTATTTTCATTCTTAAAATAGTTTTATTATCAAAATCTCTTTTGTCAGATAAGTTTATCAATACATTTTTCAATAAGAATATTTGAAAGATTCAGCACAAATAAAACATGAGAAAAATTTATATAAGGGATTGATACTATTTAATAAAAATTTTAAGGCTATCTAGATTCTTTTTCTCGCATGTATTCAAAATCTTGATAAGATTTATGAATATTTTTTATATTTTATTTAAGTTTTAGACTTACATTTTTGATTTCGTAATACACTTGAACATCTTCTACGTCTTTTTAAAATATAGAAACGAGTTTCATCAACGTTTTCAATATCTGTGTCTAAATAATGTGTTACAGGTGTCTACATGATGTTTAAATCTAAAGAAAAAAAAAAACGAAAGGTTGAATTAAAAGAAGTTGATAGTGTGTTATACATTTTGTAATAAATGAAGTTGCAATAAATTCCTAATTAGTCTCATACTTAATCTCCTTACTGATGTTTGTCAAAAAAAAATTGTTTTCTTTAAATAAACAGAAGTAGAAATTTACATGGGAAAATTAGTCCACCAATAATATGAATCTCTGAGTCGATTTTTTTTTTTTTTTCTGGAGCAAGTGATGTATCAGCAAAAGTTATTAAGAAATTATTTCATGTTTGAGTTCTTTTTGTATTTTTTTCGAATACACTTTATTACAACTATGAGATGACTTTTGAAGAAGCATTTTAGGAGTGAAAATAAATAATAAGTTACAAAAATATAATAAGAAAATCAAGTAAATTTTGTTTTACATTATGTAGTTATAGTCAAGTTATTGTTTTGAAAACATGGTAACATGGTTGATTAATCTTTAAAATTACATGTCTCTAATATCTTAAGATTTTATTCGAATTGACTTATTGAACTAATTTGAGACAAAATTATGTAAAATTCCGATGACGACGTAATGTATCTTAAGTAACTCATCCTCTATTTACATTACTAAATTAATCTTTAAGTTGGTGTAACAAATTTCAATTGAGAGCAACTGATTTGATTGTAAATATATTTGATATTTTTTTAGAGTTTCACATCTTCTTATATGTACAAGCTCTCAAATCTTCTCTCTTACACATTTGTTTAGTACATAAGTTTTTTTCTTTTTTTTTTCTCGACTTGATTAGTACATAAGTAATATATATATATATATATATATATATATATATATATATATATATATATAATACCTTAAAACATTGATTATAATTGAAAATATATTAATATGAGTTCTAGAAGTACACAAATTTTTAAATTTGTTTTGCCTTTTCTATTTCAAGATAAAAGTTGAGTGATTATTATTTTGATTGATACTTGAAATATGTTCTTAGGGAATTTTGAGGTAATAACAGTATTTTCAATATCACAACTCCAACAATTTTTTTGTCGGTTTTGATCTGCATCTGGAATAAGGGGGAGGTACTTTCACTTTCATTAAAAATAAGTCAATACTTAATTATTAGAGGTTTAGTATGGCTTAGATTAGATAAAAGGTACATTTTACTTTTATTACTATTCACTTTTTGCTTTTGTTACTATTCACTATTTATAATAGCAGATATAATGATTATTGTCTTACTTTTACTTTATGTCAAAGGAAAGATGTAGGGTTTTTTTTTTTTTCAGATATACAATTATCATTCTTTATCTTTTGTCAGAAGGTATAAAGTTCAACCTATCTTTTGTCAAAGAGAGGGGAAAGATGTAAAATTCATTGAAAGTTGTTCCTTTGTCATAGATTAAGTGTTTGCCCCAATATGAGTATTATGAAGAGGTTAAGGTGATAATGACTGACAACATATTAGCCTAGATGACCGCTAATAACATGTAGAAATACCCGTTATGTGAAGATAGTCAGCAATATATCAGCCTGGACGACTGGCAAATTAATAAAATTCGTATTCTTGATTGGCTGTATAATACAAAATATATTTTATTCTTGATAATTATTGTATCTTTTGTTTTATTAATAATATTTGTTTGTTGATTCGTCCAATTTCTAAGATAAAATCTTTTGATATGGGTTGTCAAGATACTAATAAGTTTAGATAATAATAATGGTATAACATGCCTAAAATAGTTATGTTTATCTAATTTTTACTATTATCATACCTATAACCATAATTACATCATTTATCTAAGCGCCTAATTCAATATTTAAAAAAATTTAAAAATATTAATTTTAGTTCACAAACTTAAAAAGTTTTCATATGTGAAAGTTATCTATTTTTACAATTCATATTAATTTCTTTTACTTGAAATCATGTGTTCGTCAAGACATTGTTTCTAATGTTTAGAAAAACTAAAAAAGTCTTAATGTGTTTGGAAGAAGTCTCATTCACAAATGAAATATATAATTACAAACATACTTTAATATAAATTAATCTATCTTTAATCATTAAAAGTCACTCATTCAGACAACACAAGAAAAACAAACTTGAAATATAAAGAGGAAAATTTGCTAAAAAATTAATTGAGTTATTATCTAATACTTTATCGTTTACTATTTATGCATTTTGATAAAAAAAATGAAAAGCAACCTTAAAATCTTGAAAAAAAATAAATGATTTTAAATAAAATTTAAAACGATAAAATATTTATTCTTAAGTAACCTTTATACTTTAAACTTATAAAACGAGTTCTTTCAAATAGATTTTCAAAACTTATATTGATTAACCAAACAATTTTATAAAATGATGCAATTTTATTATCAATATAATGATAAAATGCCTAAAAATTAAAAAAAAAATCATGGTAAAAGTGTGAGAAAAAATCAATATGGTAAAATATTTAAAAAATACAACTTAAGGAAAAATTGAATTTATCTCGTTTGGAGATATGTTAAATTACATTCATCTAGTCTCTTGTAATATTAAAATAGATATTTTTCTTTTTTTATGTTTTAATAAAATAATATTATTTTTTATTTTATTTTAAAATATTATATTGACTAAAAATTACACGAATAATAATAATTAAAGGTTATGATTTTAAATATAAAATGTAAAAATTTAATTTTTTATAAAAAAAATTAGAAAAGTGAGTTACACATTATTTAAAATATAGTAGAGATGAATGTCATTCTATTATAAATGGAAAGAAGGAAAATAATGAAGATAAAACCGTGTCATCTACTATAATTATTGGGAAGTAAATGTAATGTCGAAAAAATTTAATGTTAAAATACTTGAATTATAAAATAATAAATTTTACAAATAATAATAATAATAATAATAATAATAATAATAAACGAAAAAAATATGTAATCAAATAATATTTTCACACTTTCATTTTCTCACAACAAAAAATAAGTGGTGTTAGGACATTTATATTTTTTATTTTTATTTTTGTGGTTTGACTATTCTAATGTATTTGAATATATTGATTTGAGACAATATGAGCGTAATTACGGAGACATGTCGCATGCTTATCCTAGAAGAAGATTGTGAAGAAAGGATAAAAAAACAATTACCATATTCACAATTACATATTTAGCCATGTACTTTTTCACAATGATGATTAATTCTTATTTTTATTTTTTCAGACATGTGTTTTGTGCAGGGTAATCAATTATGGGTGTTCTGTGTGGGCTAAATAATTATATTAATCCATTATGGGTTTCCAAGTCTTCATTAATATGCTTGTTTTGGACTTAATGCTTTATAATTATTAATTATAAATATTTATTATTTTTATTATTAAAATGTATTTGAGATACAACTGAGATGTGAGATGTAGAGTGTTTATATGTGTGTGAGGTAATTGTTTTTGTGTTAACCACAAGAGAAATCCTAGAGTAAATGTGCATGCTCATCCTTGAAAGATTATGAAAAATTGATGAAAAAGACGACTGCCATACGTGTAATTACATATTATGTCTTGTATTTTTTTTATGATGACTTATATTAATTTTTTATTTTTTTTATTTTTTGTAAACAAAAGAGATAATTGATTATATGTGTTTTATGTGGAATAATTTATTAACATTGTATGGAATAATTAATTATATTAATCCATTATGGATTTCTAACAACTCACATGTAAAATGCTTACTTAGCAATTTAGTGGCAAAGTTTTTCTGGCTTTTATTTATTTTTTTTCATTTATACTGTAATAAAAATATATAATATAAAAAATACAAATAATAATTATAAAAATAGTAGTAACCAAAATAAGTATAGCAAAATAATAATAATAATAATATTTTTTTATAAATAAGTAATTATATTTCGTTTTAAATTAATTTTAACTACAAAAATAAAATTACAATCTTATAATTTTTATCAATTAACAAAATTTAAATTATCAATTACATCCATAATATCACTTACAAACTTTTCATTCACATATCATCATCTTAATTCAAACAACTTAACCTACTTCAATTTAAATCCATTAAAATTCATAGATGCATCAAAGAAAGTATGAGTTAACAGGTAACCTTCCAAGAACGCGTGATGGTGAAGGTTTTACTGTGAGTATATCTTAAAACCAAATTCATTTGATAATGTTTTTGTCTTATTCTGAAAGCAACAATCTTTTTCTTTGTTTGTTGATGGAATAAAATTTGTTATTGCTATATTTAAAACCAAAAATATCAGAAGTATACTATATTTTTAGGGTGTATTCTTCTTTACTAAATATATATTCAGTTTAATTAGTTTTTTAAAACCAAAAATGTTCCTTTAATTCTATTTTTCCTTTACATAACTAATTAATTAGTTTTTTAATTTCTAATTATATTCTCAACCTTTTTAATTTTTTAATAAACTACATGTATTTTTCACTAAAGACCATCATCTAATCTTATAGGACTACGACAACATGTTTTATTTTAGTAAAAGCGTACGTTCAAAAGAAGAATCTATAAATGTAGATGTTCCACTAAAAAATTATTATAGTTTTTGCTTCTCGCTTTTTTTTTTCACTCAATATGTTCATATGTTTTTTTTAAATTATGCTAAGGTAAAATTGAAAAAGAACTCCGTTCCAATTTCATTCACAGAAGTTTGAAACTTCTGAAAATGGCAAAAAAATAGCAATTTTTAATTATTTTTAATTACTTTTTTCAATTTAATGCTTTATTTCAACATAAAAATCACCCAAAATAATAAAAAAAAAATATTCTTTTGTGAATCTCATAGTAATGCATTCCATTTCAACCTTCGAACAACTTGTTTGTCCTTAAAATTCTGGGTGTTTCTTCAAACACTCCATCAAATTCTTGGACATTCATTTATTTATTTTGGAATGGGTTGCCAAGAATATTTTTTATATTTCGAAAAATTAATTCCGTGACAAATAGACATTTTCAAGAATTTTATGAAAGTAAAAAAACAAAAAACCCTGAAATTTCTAATGGCGGGTATCTCAAACAAGGGCTAGTTTTTTTTTTTTTTGGGTGCATTAGAGTGTAACGAAGAAAAGCCAGAAATTCCAGTGCCGAAGAATTGGACCCAAACATTGGGCCGGCATTGGCAAATCCAATGATATATATACCACCTCTTTTGCTTTTTATACCCTAATTTTGTTTTTTATATTTCAAGATAATTTATTCCCTTTCTTCTCCGCACCCCTATTTTTTTATTTTTTTTTGTAAATTCCATCAAAACTATTTTTCATTATATACCCTAATATATGACAAAAATTAATTTCTGAAATTTCTTGCATTAGAAAATCAATTTCCATAATATGTTGCTGAAATTAGTTTCTGAAAAAAATTAATATAAAAATAAATAAATAAAGGTAAACATTAAGAAGAACAAAAGATGCCAGCACCCTCACCTTGGTTCCTCTCATAATAGGAGGTTAGAGTCTATCAACGATATTTTACAAGATCAAGGATAGAGACTATTCTCTTTACTACTTAAGGTAAAAAAATACTTCTGAATTATATAATTTAAAAATTAAAAACTTATGAATTTTACAATTTAGAAGTAATTTTTTCATAAATCAGAAGTAATATTTTTGGGAATGCAAAACGAATGGGGTGTAAAAAAGAAATCCATATTACTTTTAAATTATACAATTTAAAAGTAATATTTTCATAAATCAGAAGTAATATTTGTGGGAATGCAAAACGAATGGGGTGTAAAAAGAAACCCATATTACTAAAAGACCTAAATTGAAATGGACCAAACAAGGAAAATGAAAGCCCAAATGGATGCGTTATTTTTGTCTTTCGGCTGGAGAGAAAAGGGCAACAAAGATTATCCACTACTCAGATTAAAGAAAAATACAAATCAGGTTGTAAGCTTTGGTTGGAAGAAGATCAATCAAATAATAAATATATGATATAGTAAATTTTCCTTAAAAAGGTCATAAAAAAGAATAATTTTATAAGTAAAATTTAAATTTATTTTTTATAGCTTCTAAATAAAAAATAAAAAATACTATGTTAACTTTCTTAACATAATATTAAAATTTTAAAGGAGAAATGTTCATCACATTTTGAAAAAACATCTTGGAAATAAAAAAAATGTTAATTAAAATTATCGAATATGAAGTAATTCTTATATTACATGGACAATATAGTTAATTAAATAAATATGAAAAGTTTATGTCATTTTTATCTTTTTCTTCTATAAAACACTCTTTTATGAGAAGTTTTCACATGTAACTCTAACTCTCATGTCAACATTTTTCAATACTTAAGTGAAAAATAATATATATATATATATATATATATATATATATATATATATATATATATATAATATGGAGAAAAATAAATTATATTTTATGTTAATTCATGTCGTTCAACTAGTATTTCACTAATTCAAATGAAATATCATTTGATCAAGTAATTGCACAAGCTCAATCATCAATTTTAGTTTAAAATGTTGGTTATCACTCATAATATCAATTTGAGATGTATAAGTATCATTTTATCTTTAGTTTTCAAAATTTCTCTATTTGAATTTATTTTTAAAAAATAAATAATTTCTACAAAACATTTTTACATCATATTTTATTTATCAAAAAACCATACAACTTTGTGGTGATTATCAGACATAGTAATTCAATAATTATATATATATATATAAAATAACAATTCACAAATAGTTTACCTTTTCAAATAATTAAACTATTTATGACAAGTTTATGTTTTTTGGAGCATCTCTTGTTGGTGGGTGTATAGTCTTTGTCTCTCATTTTTCTTTTCTTTTTATTTTATTTTATTTGTATTCATTTGTTCTTACACATTAATGATACATTGATTGTATACTCTGGACTTGGACATTGATATTTGTATTGCTGCCCAAAATGTTTTTTTTTTTAATATATATATTGAACTTAAAATGAAACGATTTATTTTTTATTAGAGTTATAGTAAATACTAAAGTAAAAAACAAAAAAAGGACAAAATTAGATATGTTATATAGGTTGATAGTTTTTTATGACACATGACTGGTTAACTATGCTTATAAAAAAATGACCACAAAATATCTTTACATACTTTTTATTTTACCTTGAACTAAATAACTTTGTCGGTGGCTATTTTATATATATATATATATATATATATTCGTTAATGACTACATATATAATAATTCATAAATAATTAACCTTTCCAAACTTTCAAATATCTCGTTAGTTTATCTTTTTTTACATTAAATTTTATTTTTGTTTGATATATTTTTTCTAATATACCACACACACATTATAAATTATTTTTAACTAAAAGAAACAATACAATTCACAGGAAGCTAATCATTTTAAACCTTTTATTTTTGAAAATTTTGTTTATGTTTAAATATTTGAAGTGGTTAAATAATTTGATATAACTAGTAAAAGGAAAGGACATTTTTTCATCAGTAAAAGAGATAATTTATTCAAATAATTATATTACAAAAATACCTTTATCATTATTATAACAGTTTGACCAAGTTAGACTTCCTTATTGAATCCCATCCCATTTATTGTTCAAGTGATTGAGCTATTCTGTGACTCCAATCCCGATTCAATCTCTAAGATATAATGATAACAGAACTTAATTTTTCTTCTTACCAGCCAATAAAAGAACTTAATATTTCATTCTTGATTATAATTAAATTATCTATAATTATTAATTACAAAAAATTAAGAAAGTTGGTCCCTGAAAGCATAATGAAGAGTTGGAACATTAGGAAGAAGATATGATATGAGTGTGAAGTGGATGCAGACAAGTCCTAACAGAGACAGCTAAGTTGGGTACTGTGGATCAAGTAGATAGAAATTGGACCCAGTTGCGTGGTGTGATACCTTTCCTTTAAAAAAATCCATTCACCTTCCAAACATTGGTCTTAAAAGTTTGTCAGGTTTCAGGGGTTACATTTTTTCAAGAGATATGCCAGATGTAGCAAAAGTAATTTAATAAAATTTTATAATTAACATGGTGTGTCATAATTAGTAAATAGTTTATTTTCTTAAACATTTACACGGTTGAAAAGTTTTAGTACCATGCATAGAAAAAAAAAAAATTTTGGAAAGTTGTAACTATTTAAACTATTATTCCGAGTTCAAGTTAATTGAATCGAATTTTAATGACAGATATTGTTAGGATCAATTAGATTTTGAAACTCAAAGCTTTATGACTTTATCTTTAAATGATACTTCAAAAAATTGAAATAGAAAGATATATTAGATGTACTGAAACAACTATTTCATTATTTTTATTATAATTTTTCTTTAAAACCCTAGTATAGAAAACTTTGTTGAGTTGTGTCAGAGAAATTTGAGAATGAAACAAAGAAGAAGAAAGTTACGGAATTTTCAGGTAAATAATGTTGGAGTTGGGATAATTGTCAAGTTCCATTTTTTTGTAAACATGTGGTGAGAGGGGGACCCCAAAGGAGTTCTTGGGTCCAAACCTAAATGGTGAATGAAAAATCAACACATTTCAAGTTTTCAACTAATATATCAGTAATTGGATAATGCAGAAGTGGTGGCCTTACTACTGGCCTATAAATATCATCATTTTCACAGATAGAATAACAAAAATTGGTTCCAATTGTTTCTTATTTTTTTTGCATTTCAGAGGAAAACAAAGTAAACAAATCTTTGATCATATCAGACATACAGGGCATTACAGGGAATTTTGTAACTATCTCAAAATCTTCATGTGATATGGTAGGAAGGGTTTGTCTTATTTGTGTCCAACTCAATGTTCTGACAGGATTGTTTAATTTTATCAATAAAGAAAATTGATCACCAGAATGAATGGCAAACAAATGAAAAAACAATGAAAAAAAAATTAAGTGAATTGCTGGAAAATAAAATAAGAAAAGGTAAAATACAGAAAAGAAAATGCACAGATTTAAAGAAAAGAGAATTGCAGAACAATGTGAAAAGTGCTGGAATAGAAAAACTAGAATTGGAATGATTAGTTCTAGAGAACCACTGTAGTATATTTGAGATTTTGTACCAGCTTAAGTGACTGTTCCTTTTTACTGATAAATGACTAAATTCTAACTCATTATATTATATAAACTGATATATTCATAATTACTGATAACTTTTATAAAATTTTCCTATTACAATTACAACTTTTTTTTAATTTTCACTGTGAGTGACTTATTCATTGTTCAATCTTCAATTTTTTCAACACACTCTAATCAATCGAAAAGTCCTTTTAACATAGGCAAAATAATCTGTCAAGAACAATATTTTTACGAAAAAAAAATCAATAGAAAGACTATTATAAACTATTTCACAACACTTAGATGAAAAAGATGGCGACTTTAACAGTTAGACTGTCATTAAAATCCCTATGTCCATGAATCAACCGGCTTAATGCAGTTTCTTAAATTATCTCCATCTGGAAAAAGATTTTATCATAATAATATTAGAGATTTTCTATCAACTTTTAATAATTTATAAGTAAGGATAAATTATATCAAACAAGTAACTTGTTTTTTTTAAGTTTGAGTTAGATATATAGTCCATTTATTTGTATAGTATTGAATCATTATCGAGTCATCCTTCACTAATAGAAAAATGACATTTTATAACAAAAAAGTTAATTGTTGTAAAAAAAAATACCCTGACAATTTTGTAAATAAATGAGAACATATTACATCGGTTAAGGGTTAACTGATGTAATAGGAAATCAATTGCTACCTATCACTGATGTAGAAAATAATCTTGAAAAAATTTACAAAAGAATTTTTAAAATTAAAATTAAGCACACCACTTATTACATCTGTTGATACTTTTACCTATGTAATATGATTGTGAACTCTAACTGATATAGAAAGTGACTTTGTATACTCTACATTTTGACACAGACTTATTATATGATTGTTTAAAACAAATGATATAATATATATGTTTACATTTTCTGATATTTTGTTTTGCATTTTTAACTTATGTGATTTGAGTACGAGTGTGATTGTCTAATTCTACTTTTACTAATTTTGTAAGTCCTCTTCTTAATAGATTTTTCATATTAGTAATAATATGCTTAGATTGTTTGATTGAAATATGTGAATAAAAATGTTTGATTTTTAACAAAGTCAGAACACAGTGTAACATTGATTGTTTTGCTAAGCAAGAACATTCTGATTTTCTCAACTTTCTTCACCCATATTGAGTAACACAAAGTGTGATTAGGCTCCACTCTAACTAATAAAGTTACCTAGTTACCTAGTTTATGTTCTTTGTACTTCACAATAACAATATATATAAGTTTGGCCTAGAAAAAAATGCACGCTTTGGAATTAATGATTACCTTTGCCTCTAATGAAGAGTCAAAGTGCTTAATGTGGCGTGCATTAGATTTGCCAAAGTTTCGGTTACAAAATTTTGGAATTAAAGTGAAATCATAACTAACAATCAAACACTATTATTATCTTATTAATGCCCATGTCATATAATATAGTGTTCATTCTTTCCATCTTCTTGGCATGTTTGTACGTGCTTTCTCCAACAATTATCTCACCAAAATCGATAAATCTGGTCATTATCACATTGTTCTCTAGCTTGCAATATCTTCCAGAAAATCCATGACAGTTTAATGTCATTTTCAATCTAAACATTTTCCTTTACACTGACGCAGTCATTTATCATAAATCACGGTCTTAATTTTCTCAATCCTATTTGGGTCTTTTTATAAAATTATAAATGATTTCTTGGACTGATATAGAACACAAAGATTTATAGTCTAATACAAGGATCAAGGTATCTGCTTTACGTAGGAAGTAAGTTCTTTCTTTTTAGAAAAAAAGGATAAAGAATACGAAAGAAAGGAAAAAATAAATAAAGCCATGTTTTTGGGTACAAAGAAAGACATTGGCTATGGTATTCTATTTACTCATGATCGATTCTTGAATAATTGAATTGGTCTTAGTCAATCTTTTTAATAGTGCCAACATGGAATAAACGCATACAATTTCGATGTAGCTTTTTTTTGCCCTTGTCCCTATTACTTACGCAAGGAAAAAATGGGAGAAGCTTATAGGAAAGTTGAATTATGTAGAGTAAAGAATTACAAAACCAGGAGAATAATCCAAAAAATTATGGATACACAATATTAGTGGGTTCTTCTTTTTCTTTAAAGAAAAAAAAGGACAAAAAAAGTAGACAAAAAGAAAAAGAAATCGCCATTAGAGACAATGACTATGACTTAATATGCTTTTTTATTTAAAAAACAAATCGGTTAGGTGGGCATAACAATTGATTTAACAAGTCATAATCTTTTATGAGTATGAGTTGAAGAATAGAGAATTTTCTTTATAAGCTAACTAATTTAAAAAGACCCAAATTAAAAATTTGCAATTTTTGTAAGAAATCACTAAAAGAAAGAGTATGGTGGATATTTACCAAGTGGGTCTCCATGATCCACATTTTGTAGACATAGAATTTAATTTCAAAATACTCTTGCCCTTCTTGATCAACAAACCAAAGAAGAAATTGTGGAGTTGAGATTCCTTTCTACTGTTGCTATTTCAATTGTGATTTGTATATCACACCTAAAACTCAGGAATTGATGAATCAGATTTGGCTAGATTAAGAGAAACAAAAGGGTTGAACCAATTTCCCTTCTAATTCAACTTTGCCATTTACATGGCTTGTTACACATGATGTTCCAAAATCACCGACCACTTCTCAATAATATCAACTCCCAATTCTAAAGGAAGAAAAAAACTTGAAGTTACCACAAATTGCAGTGATAATAATTGGTGTCTAGCTATGAACAGAAGAAGAGAAACTGATGGCTATTGGCTACCGACAGTTTCATTAGTTGAATAGTACTAAGAAATGGTTTCCAATACGTTATAGCAAATAACACCTAAAACTTAAACCAATTGTATTATTTTAATATAAACCCTTTGCTTCCGTGGACATAGTAGGACCAAATAATCAGATTTTGTTGCTCATTTCATTCATATTTCATTTATTTATTTTAGCCCAATTGAATGTGCAAAAGGGCCCACGTGACAAGGCAGCCACAATTTTTTATATGCTCTTGGAAGAAAATGTTAATGTCATAAATTAATTATTAAAGAATTTAAGTTTGGTAAGTCAATAGGATTCCCCCAATAGCTCAATTTATTTTCAGTCTTAACTAATGTTTTATGAGAGTGGTGACTGAAAAGAATCGAATTTTTAAATTGAATACATTAATGGTTTTATACTTTTCATATTTTGTATTGTTAATTAAAAGTAGATATCATTTTAATTATGAGGATAATTGATGGGATTAAAATAAGAAGCAATAAATGGGGTGGTACATTAGAGGGGGTAGTTGGTTAGTTAACCATTGATAGGAGGCAGAAAAAGATTTAGAGTGATGACTTTATGAGCATATCAAAAGGAGAGTCCAAGGGATATTCTTTCTTTATATTATTGATTTGTGTGGTCGTTAAAGTCCACTTGTTCATTTTTGCTTGGACCATTTTGGAGATTTAAGATCAGAAAAAAAAGACCTTAAAAAGTGGGAGATGACTGATTGTGCATGAGACAAAATTAGTATGTCAGAAGCAAACCATTGATTATTATTGTGTTATGGATGAACGATCCAAATCAAAGGAAGTAGCAATTGCAGGCATGGCACGAGGCTTAGTAGAGCGCAAAATAATGCGCATGTTACTGGGAAAATGGCATACCAAAAACCAATTAAAGACTTGTCAAAGTTAGTTGTTTTGATGAAAGTCTACAAACCAAGAAAATGAGAATTCTGAACTTGTGTTTTGATTAAAAAGAAAGAAAGAAAAAGGGGAAAGAAGCAAAAGGGTCATTGGGGTTTTCCAATTTGACTGCAAAAGTTCTTCTTGTTTTAATGTTCTTGATAGAGATTTATTGTTAACGGGGTCATTAAGCTGAAAGATCCTTAACCAAAAACTGAGTTGGTGACTAGTGAAAAGGTAGCAACAAATTGACATGTTTTGGCTCATTAAAAAAAAGTACATCTCAAGAATTGAGGTTGTAGGGTTTAACTCCCTTCAATCTTTATTAGCTTTCAGAACACGTGAATTATATGATATTCCTTGAGTAACCTTTTTCTTTTCCCACCCTTTTTGTTTGAGAAAGTTAGTGTAGGTGTGTTACATTGATCCGTTTTTCATTTATATTCTGCTACCAAAATTAAATAAAAGAAGATAACTTTAATTAAAGACAACAATAAAGATAAGAAAAAAAAAAAAAAGGTAGGTAGCATAGGTGTGTCCACAGTAGTACATACTCAATGTAGTGGGTAGGTCACATTTCCAAACCCTTTTTCACATGTTCATGAGCATGCCAACATCAACAAAACCCTAAATCGAATGCGCCTAGATTGGAGCAAGATCTTTTATTTCTAGGTACATGGGAATCTGCAAACTCAGGAGATCCCAATAACAATTCTTCTTCAGATCTCAAAATTGTAAAATTAGGAGAAAAATAATTACACTATTTTTTAGGTATTTTTATTTGGGGTGTGTTTATATATTTTAAGGGATACTCGAATAACTATGTAAATGAAACTGGCTTTAATTGTTAAAATTTTTCTCTTCGGACTGGTGAAAGTATATTTATAAGCACACTCCCAAATTTAAGTCAGAATTAGTATAAGTATAAATAAGAGTAATAATAGGGACAATAATAGTATATGTGAGAATACCTCTTTGTTAACGAAAGTTTACAATTATTAATGTGATTAATGAGATAATTCTGTGTTAATTACTTAATTAGTATTAATTTTGTATTGTCGATCATCTTATACTTGATTCAAATAACATATTAGTATATGCAAGATTCTGAATTGAAATCGTTTTAAGTAATAAGTTTGTTAGTGCGTACTAAGATGTTGAGATGAAGGAGGAGAATGTTGAGTATAGTATAATTTTATTTTTCTTTCTTAAGTTTTGATTAGTATGTGAGTACAAGAATAATGCATGGTGGTGGAGATAAGATAAGCTGAACCAAACTTAGTTAAAGGACAAACACAGATTGTTGAATTTTTCACATGGATGAACAGTTTTTGACTTTTTGAAGGAGCGAAATTGAAGGAAATTTAATTTGATTTTGAGATTATGAAGATGATGTTAATGTCTGGGGCTCAAGGTATGCAGTTTCCTGAACATGGTGCCGAAAGAAGAACAAGATGAGAAAAGAAGCACAAAAATTTGACAACATGACAGACATGACTCCTTAATCAAGGGATTGTTAAGTGTGTGTCAGGGTGCTTAATTATATATACAAGAGGTCCCATCGAAAACCGATATAAGCATCATTCCAAAGCGCTAAATTTCATGTCACTCATCAATGCCTCACATGGTTGCTTCTTTGAGCTAGCCAAGGTTAATATTTTTGTCCATAAATGACTAAGTTTAGTTCATTACACAACAATTAACTATGTTGTGTTTGTGGTTATGAGTTAAACCCTTCCACATGTTTTGTAGTCTAACCAATCCAAGGATCACGTTCTTGATAATGACACTGTCAATAAATTAAGGTTGGGTAAATCACAGTTGTTGCATGATGGACAAAATCAACTTTTGCCAATATAATTAACCTTATAAAAAAATAAAAAGAAGCAATTAATTAAAATTGGGATTATAAAATAAGATTATATAGAGTTTAGGTTTAAATTATGTAAATTAGATAGAGTTCATAAAATTGTAAATTATAAAATTGAAATATAGTCACAAATTTTACTTTTTTTTCTATAAATATATATAAATAAATTTTAAAATTGTTGAGTTTTATTTTAATTGAAACTAATTTATTCCAAAAAGTGAATAGTATAGAAAACACAGTTTATCTTTAATTAAGTTTGAAATTTATTTTAGTTAAAATCTAAATTCAATTAAATGAGATAATTAACAATTATCCAATATAAAAGAAAATTTATTATATTAATTTTATTTGGATGATGTGAGTTGACAATATATACTAAGAAAATTATATTAATTATTTGAATTGAGTTCATTCATCAACTATTCATTCATCAAAATTCATCAAAAAGATAAACAGTTTTTCTATATAACAGACAATCTGTACAAAAATTCCTGATCCACTCATATTTACGATTTTATTCGAAAATCTTATCAATTTTACTGTATCAGAATACATGAGATCTCAATAACGTATAATTTCTAAAATGAAGATTTTATAGTTAAACTTTTAATTTTAAGTACTCAAAATATAATTTTATGATTAAAATTTCAATTTTAACCGCTCAAAATCAAGTTTAAGAAAATAGAGAGATGAATACTTTGACGTGAAAAGCATCTAATAAATGGTGATTAAACACAAGAAAAAAGGATGAAGGGACTCTGTGAAGAAGAAAAATGGGTGTACGATCTATTATTGGCTAGCTCATTTGATCATAGATCCATGATTTTGACAGAATATGCTTTTGGTATATGAAACTGTACTTTCATATGCTTCACTTCTATTAAGAAAGTAATTAACTTTGCCAATGTAGATTAAAATAAACCCACAATTAATTAACGTCTCTTGAACAGTTGTGTTAAATATCTAATTCAACAAATGTGTTTGCCACCTGTATTGGGGCACAATTTGGACTGTTCAGAATCCGTTTTTTTGTCCAAAGTTATTTATACGTTATGCATAATTAAAACTCAATTTGAACGTTTTCTAATCAAAGTTAATCAACTCAATTAAACCCCACTAATAATCTATTGCAAGATGCTTACTTCTTACCCATAAAGTTATTTATATGTGGCACTCATGACTCTTATTCCCTAATAATTGAAATGTTGTTAGAACTTGCATGGTTGTATTCTTTGGTAGGCACAAAAACAATCTTAAAATTTACATTGTTTAATGATGATTTAAAAATAAAATGTTATTGATTTCAGCTACCAATGTTTCCTTATCTCTTATGATTAAACAAGTCTTTAAAACGGATCTAAACAATTAGCTATAAATAATTATTCACAAAATTTAAAAATACACATAAAGTTCAATATCAACACTTAATTACATAAGAGTAAACGAATAACACTACTTATTACTTTCATTCACCAATTCTAAGAATCTGCTTAAATGACCCCACAATCTAACTCTCGAAACCATTTCTATAACATTAAAGAATTGGTGGGGTCCAAAAAAGTTTAAAAGAACTCATTACTTGATTAAACAACCCATTGTTTTTTCTGTTGCTTTCCAATGATTTATGAATTACTACATGAATTGCTAATTTGAAAAAAGTGAGAGCAACTTCAATTGGTCTTGTCCTATATCAGAGATGAATCTATTTTGTGGTTTATAGGGGTAATTGTGTCCATAAAGTTTCTTTTTTTTTTCAAATTATAATGTGTATGTATAACTAGAAATTGTTTTAATAATTTAAAATGCGATATAAAAAGTCATTGTATTATATGAATTTCACGGACATAAAACGGTGTTTTTGAATACGCGCAACAATTAAATTATGTTTTGGTGTTTAAAGCGAAAAAATTAATAAAAATATTTTCTGAAATTTTTATTAGCTTATTTTTTTATAAATTATAGATATATTTTTTGTGTTTCCTCATTAGTAAGAGTGTTAGAGAAAAACTTTACGTGATTAGCAAATTTGAATACGGATCAACAAGGATTTGAAAAAATATATATATTTTCTTTCAATTTCTCCACTATTAATCATTACAATTTTTGGAAATTTTGTCTTCATCAATTGCTTAGATGAAAAAAAGATAAGAACTAACAATATTTGAGTTTAGTATTTCTTTTGTCGAATTACACTGATTTAATGTCAAACATTAAAGGATTTGCGACGACATCATTATATTTTGATGATCTTTAACAAAAATATTAATCATAACTTTAACATTACGAAATGCTCAACCAAAAATATTGATCAACTTATTTCTTATATCAAAGAATCATTTACTAGTTAGTCAATCTAGACTGTAGGGTCTCACTTGGAGAAATACTAAAAGCATACTTCTAGAATTAAAACAACTTTCAACTTTCAAATTTAAAACTAAAAATGGCTCATTAAAAAAAAATAAGATAGAATGTGACCTATGGATTTAGAATTGCTTCAGGTAACATCACAGTCCGTTCTTGTGAATTCTTTGGAAGGAGACACCAAAAAGATTTGAGAGTAATAAGTCATGAAGAAATTCATGAAAAAAACCAAAACACTTTTTTCAAAAAAAAAAAACTATATATTTATAGGTTTTTCTACTTACATAATATTCATCTTTATTTTTATTCTATACGAGATTTTCAACTCACATTAAATCCTAACACACTCTTAGATAAACAATATCATTATGCTTAGGATGTTTCGTGATTCATATAATGTTTTAACCCATTAACATATTAGGTTTTGATTTAAAATTGCTAATAATAAGGACATAAAAAATATATATATTCATTTTATATAGGATCTATAATTTTAAAACTTTTTTATTTATTAGTTTTACCATTTTACATTGAATAAACACCATAATTTACTAAAACAATATGATTTCATCTCAAACTACCACATCACATGTAATCCCAACCAATATTATTTTGAAATCTAATAATTTAATCAACTCACTAACAGTAGTACACTTAACATTAGTTCAAAGACGTTGAATTTTAAAAAATCTTTAGTGATCACTGATTCTAAATGTTAAAAATACATAAATAATTAATTAAATTATCTATATGTCAAGAAAATATCGATCAAAATTATAATAAACTGACATGGTAGCAAGACTAAATAACAATTTCTGCGTTACGAGGTTGGAAGAGAGAGAGAGAAAGAGAGAGAATTACTTGAAGAAGAGGAAAATCAGATACTTAAACAAAAGTAAGCCAGCTTCAGAAAATATAAACAGAATCTGATAAACAAAGTAAAAGAAAAGGATCATCTTTTATTTTTGCAGCAAAAGAATTCTATATGAAGGTGTTTGGGAGTGACACTGCACAAGGCTCTAGGCTTAAAACACGTTCCCACAACCCAAGTCATATGGAGTATATAGATTAGATTTGACTTTAATGTTACTCTTAATTTATATTACGTTGTTTTTACTCTAATACAGGGTTGACCATAAGCAATGCACCACTAATTTAATCCAACTTGAGTAAAAACATTTAATGCAAGATGATTCAATCCCATATTAAAAAGGAGTGTTAAACCCCATTTCAATATAGAAATCCACATCTATATCCAATTTGTCTGTATCTTAATTTTTACATCTACATCCACATTGGTGCCTAGAATTGAAAAAAGGAAAAGAGCAACCATCACAAGTTCATATTCACATGCAGGGATTAAAAACTTGGTTAGCATAGTGCACACTAGAAAGTTGTAGATTCTAAGAATGAGAATGGAACAGTTTGGACTTTAAAGTAGCGCCAATTATAAGTGTTTTCTAGAATACAATATTGCCTTGATTTGGTCATCACGTAAATGAGTTCAGTCACATGCTAAGCAGCAAGTTTTCAAAAAATATCAATACATATACCAATTTAGTATTTTGGTCTCCAATCTCACACAATCTGGTATCCTAAAAGAACAATGTAACAAAGGGCAAGTTTTCCTAATTAAAATTTGAACTTTTTTTTTTATCAATTACAACAATTGAATATCATTTTCACTCCATTGGAACACTAATTCAATAGAAATGTGTGATCAAGATAGATTAAGATTAAGACTTTGCTTTTATATTGAGAAAGTTGTTATGCAAATAGTTAATTTCCATTAAGTTTGATTATGTGTTTAACCGGTAAAAAATTATTAATATTTGAAAATTATATAAATTATTTCTTTATTGATGTATTATTTACCATTTATTTTAATTTTATATCACTATTTTCTCTAAATCACAACTTTTTTAATGGTGTTTGTTATCAGATTAAATTTAGAGTTATGTATTTAATAGAATTTTTCTACTGCATTACTTGTTTTAGGAATTATATTGTTAGGTATATAAGTATGAGTTTAAATTTCACATTGAGTAGAAATGAGAAACTAGAGCAACAAGTAACACTTGTTGAAAAAACCTAGCAAATAAATGTCAGAGATCAAATAACAATCAGACATAAGCAAGACATACACAAGAAATTAACAGTATCTTCAACCAAAAATTTTAAGACTTTGAGTTTATGGATCTTATTTCTTATACGTTACTCAATTTTCTCGTTTTTATTCTTTATGAAACTAGACTTACCACTACACTATATATAAATAATATCAATATAAAAAACATGACAATTTTTATATTAATTATTACAAAATAATACATATAACATTGATTCTTTCTATTGTATAAAATATTTTTATAAAGATCATAAAATAAGTTCATAAATTAGTTTCTATACTAATTCTTCTTCCGAATCAAATAAAAATCACAAATCACAGTAGTTATTCTAACTAATATAATATATGCACTTTTTATTTCAATGGTGTAAAAGAATTTGTATAAAAAGTGTTCTATGAACTTCTTTTACAATAACATTTTGTTGAGAAAAACAAAGTATTGCAAATGTTAAAAAGGGAAAATTTGAAAATCCTAGAACCCAACGGCCACGAAGAAGAACCCAGATCTGCGGCGAGTTTTCCGACGACTCCTCGGCATCTTTTAGAAGCCTTCAAACGTGGGTTTGTTGGTTTGTTTTCGAACGTTGAAGGTAACTCCTCTAATCAAGACGCAAGTTTCAAATGTTGGAGGCAACTTTTGAACGTTGGAACTATTTCCTCTGTGGATCTTACAATCCGTTCGCGAATCCGTTTCTCCCACTTCTTCAACCACTTGCCTCCCATCCTCTATAAATAGAGGATCCCCTTACTCCAAAAATCACACTAAACCAAGAGTTCTTCATCTTCTCTTCTTCATATTCTCTCTTCTCTTTCTTTATTCCTTTTTTAGATATCTTAGGTATTTTTTGCTCTAAAGAACAAACTTGCTAGTTCTGAGATTCTTTTTAACTGAAAAGTTAATAAGTCGTTATGGACAGTAATATTTTATCACCTCTTCCCAATTTTAGTTATTTTAGTTTATTAATTTTCAGCCTCTGCAATTTTAATTATTTTAATTTATTAATTTTCAGCTGTCTTTTACAATATATTATTCAAATTTAATATTTCACTGCTATAAAATTAATCTATAGTTAAACTTAATAACTTTTAACTTTTCAAATTTAGCACATAAGTGAATGTAGACTAAACATTTATCTCCACAATAAATAATAAATTTATTATAATTAACCTAACTTAGAATTGTATAAAAAATGTTAAAATAATAAAATAAAATAAAATACTTGCTTGGTAGTAACTTTCGAATGAAAGGGAGTAGTGGCCTTGTGACGACCACATACCAGAAGTGAGAGTCTCAAGTTGAAAAAGTGGTGGCTTTATGCCAGTAACAGTAGTTTAATGTCAATAAAACATCGATTATTATTGTAACAACTATAGATGTATTTTGATTATGAAAATCATTTTAGTTTAAATAATATTACAAGATATAAAATAATAATTAAACTAAAATACATTAACATTATAAAGATTTTTGTGTCTTTGTCATTTAAACATAAGTATATTTTATACTAGTTACTCAGGAGTGATAACACGAATTTGACTCAAACTCAAAGACATTGGTGGAGGTGTGTGGACCAATTCATTTTAAAAAATATATATAAATTAAAATAATTATATTTTATATAAAGTAAATAATAAATTCAAATTAAAACTAAAAAAATATAAAACTCAAAAGTAAGATATACAGCTAAATAAAATAAGAATACAAGAATTAATAAAATTAAATGAAATAAAAAGTTAAACATGTTTCGACCTATGTTTAACACATTCTGAGAGATAGTATTCTCATTCTAGCGTAATGTTTTTTTTTTTTTTTTTAATTTTCAAAATGGATAAATTCCTTTTATTTTTAAAATGGATAAATTGTGTCGTATTAACATCATTTTATTAAAAAAATTATATTATCAAGATTTTATTTAATGATATTAAGATGACACGATTTAAGTGTATACGATGAAAATTATCACATAGTATAATATTACTTAATTTTAATAAAAAGATTAATTACAATTAATTGAAATTTTGTGTTCATATATCATTATTTCAATTTAATTTTGAATGGAATTGAAATCGTACTCATATGCCACCATCTTGACTAAATTTTACTACAATAATCAAATACTAAATTAAAATAATTAAATATTAAATTAAAAATAATTAATTTATAAATTAAAATAATTGAATACAAAATTTAAAATGATGAAAAATGAAATTAACAAAGCTTTTCATTTTACAGTTGTTAAGTCCCTGAGTTTTTAATTTAGGTTCCGTTGAAAAAACTTTTCATTTTTCTATCACTCACACTAAATCCAATAACATTGCAGTTTTCTTTTGCCCCCACACTCTCATTATATTAATTAACATAATGATTAAAAATATAACATAAAATTCATCATATATTAATATTTATATCTTTAAGTTTAATATCTAAATAATAAAATAAACATTGTAAATAGTATAACAGTTAAAATAAATATTAATTATTGTTTTCCATCCTAAACATTTTAGGTAATAAAAAGTAAAATAAAACATTCTTATAATAAAATATAATAAAATTAATCTTATGAGTGAAAGAAAAAAAAAACATAAAAGAACATATATAATAAAAAAATATATCTTATATATAAATTATTAAAAAGGAAATTTAATAAATAATTAAAAAATTAAATAATAGATATGAAAAGTTAGAAGCTAGCATTTTAAAAAACACTACTTTAAGTAGCTTCTCAAAAGCTATTACGAAATTATTTACCAAAATCAAACAGTTTTTCAGCTAGTAAGAAAATTAAAAACTTGTTTTGAACAAAGCCTCACATAATTCGTTGATCCAAGAAAATTCCTTTTATAATTATTTACAATACATTTTTATCATTAAAATCAAATATGCTTTATGTTAATCTTTATAAAACTTTACTGAATTGCATTATGTAGTTTACTTTGAGGAAAAAAATAACATGATTTGATTCTGTCATAACCAAATATAATATCATTTTTATAATTTTCATACACTTCGCTCCCACAAGTTTCTCTAGCAGCTACTAATCCAACAAATTTTTGCATACAATCAAAATTGAACGCGAATCTCCAGTGACATAAATGATTTTCATAATTTGTATAAACTAAAAGAAAATGATTTTTTTTAAAATAAAAACTAAAGAGGCCATATTTTAAGAATAAGAAAAATACATCCAATTTTATCTATTTAAATATTTTTAAAATGAGTCAAACTACAACAGTGAACCAAATACCTTGATTTTAGACTATTTAGTGGTCTTTCCATTTTGGTAAACTCCTTTTTGAGAACTAAGTAAACAATTTCATCTTTCAGTGTATGGAGTGAATTGCGGCAACATCACCCATCTATTTTTCAGCACACCACTTTCCATTACGTAACACATATCATCATTCAACAGTCTTTTTAGGCATCACATATCAACAATTTTATTTTCTTTCTACAAAAATAGTAAGAGATGATCATTTAAAATGAAAAAATCATGCATCTAACCACCACTGCTCAGGTAATTTTTTTAATTAATCTTTTTAAAACTGAAATCGTATCACATATGATGATTTAAATATTAATTTACTAATTAAAGTTATAAATTAAAGAAAATTAAAAGATTATATAGCATGACTTCAGTCAAAAAAGAGTTTACCTAACCTAAAGTCATGTTTGAGTGCATTACTTTTCTATTTCAAATCATTACCCTAAATACGATTTATTTATTTTTATAAGAAAATAAATTTACTCATTTCTCTAAATTAATATATATATACTAAATTTATAAATAAACCTCATTCAAGATTCTTATTTAATTGATTAAGTATTACATGAATCAAATTATCTTTCTCCTCATGTTACATATGTTATAAATGTTAAATCTCAATTTTTGACCAATTATAACATATTTGTTGTTTTGACTTAAGTCTATTTAGGTATTATCATTTTAAAGCTTGGAATTATTCTCAAAGATTTACTTTTAAAAAAGGTTTTTGAAAAATTAAGAAAGAAAAGTTTATTTAAAATGACATTGATCTTTAACTTTTTAATCAATAAGAAACTATTAAGTATATCTAAACACTTTTAATAGAGATGAAATTTGACTCCAATCCCATTTTGAGATTCACTACTTTTTTTTTCTTATTAGTAATTAAAATAGTATAATTATTTTGTATTATTTGTTGAAATACAAAGTAAGACTAAATTAACTAATTATATACTAAATCCTTTACTTTTGACCAATTATAACAAATTCAGTCACTTTCACTCGACATGAAAAATGGCATCACATGCGGAGTGATTGCATCTACTCCTATTTTTCAGAAACAATTTCTTTCTATGCATTCATTTTTTCCGATTTCGTTCACACTGATAGACCTAAAATTTTGCTCTATTAAACCTGTTCTGAACAACTACCATATCTTCACACTGTTACTATTGCCCTTTTCCAAGATAAGTAATGGAGAGGGATCTCAACCCAACTACCAAAAATGCAGTAACAAAAATAAATGTATCGTATAAAACTGAAACATTATTGTTGTTGTATTTAAAACACAAATTCATTGTGGTGGCAGAGTGAAAAAAAAACTGAAAACGAGAATAAAGTCGTATGTTCTGTCAGACATTTACTGTAATGACAGATTGGCAAGTGTACGCAACTAATGTTTAGAAAGTTATATTTTGATTCGGCATCATATAAAATATTTAACCACAATAAATGGAGGGTTTTGGTAACAACAACAAAGTGTTACCAATTATAAGTTTATAACCCACGGTTATCCTTATCCATCTAACAATATTCCCACCTTAGACTTTTTTTACTCTTAATTTTATATATATATATATATATATATATATATATATATATATATATATATATATATATATATATATATATTATATGATTACACTGATAAAATATTTACTAAATATTACATTATAATTTTATATTATCATAATTATTTAAGTTAAATTTTGTTAAAATTAAGCAATAATAATAGAATAATAAAATGATTCAATTCTAATATATTTTAAATATATATATATATATATATATATATATATATATTACATAAATTTTAATTTATATATATAAATATTAAATAAATTTTTTTTTTTTTAAAATATAATATATATATATATATATATATATATATTACATCAATTTTAATTTATCTAAATAAATATTAAATAACTTTTTATTTTTTTAAAATATAATATATATGAAATGAACTTTTAATTTATCAGTGAGTTTTGGATGAAAAATATTGAATCAAAAGTCATGTAATATTTGATAAAAGGTATCACATATGTATTTTAAATCCCTATATTTATATTTATATAAACACACTCTATAAAGGAGGATTGATTGATTCTAAAAATAAATTTTAAAAAATAACAAGTAAATAAATAGTTAACATAAGTTGTTGTTACAAGTCATTACAGTGTAACTAAATGAATGGTGAAGATGGGGTCACTCCCTTAAAATTACTCTTCGATTTAATAACATGTTTTTATGATTCTAGAATTTGATGGAGAATGATAGTGATGATTTATGTTAATTTTTTAGATTATAATAGAAAATTAAAATATTTTATTTTCGTTGATTTTAAAATTACTTTTTTCAGAACTTAAATCTATTACTTATCGGTAATAATTTATTTTCTTTCTTCCAAATATAGGAGTTAGCTTAAATTAATGGATGAAAACTTTAATGAGGTAATTTTTTTTTTCTCTTTGGATCTTAATCTTCTCTCTTATTTATGGTTTGCATGAGGATTAAGAAGGTAGAGATGCAACCTCCTTGCTTGCATGTAGGGTTTAAAGGAAAAGTATGGGTTTGTGTGAGTATAATGTTGTTTTGATGTTTGTTTGTTTATTAGGTTTAACTTTTTCGAAGTTTTTTACTATATTTTTTCTAGTATTTATAAGCGTTTTCTTTTTTAGGGTTTAGATATCACAAAAATTAAGGCAAGTCTAAATAAAGAAGTTAACCTAAGTTATTAAGTTTTATTTATTTAACATTAGAACTAGAATTGGTGGATTAAACTATAGCTTAGATTCCAGTAGAGACTTTGATTTGTTGTTGACTAAAGTTTTCAAAAGGTTCTGAATTCATGTGCAGTTGTATTTCTTAGTTTGATTGAATGTTTGATGTTCATTAGATTTCTTACTTTGATTGAATGTTTGATGTTATGTTGAATTGATGAAATTTTTTAATAATCTAAAAGTTATGTTCTATTTCAATATTTTAGAATTTCATGAGAAAAACAATTCTTTCTAAATCAATTTTCTTTTTTCTAAGAATCTAACACGTTGGAGCGTTACATAGAGTCATTGGTGATAAGTATCATTACTTAAGTCATGGTTAATCATTTGAGTGAAGTAGTGTAGAAAATAGAAAAATAACAAAAATGTTTAGGTTTTCTCTCCTAATTCAAATCACTTTGCTCTTTTAAGGAGGATAGTATCTTTCGGACATATATACAATGATTTGACTTACTCTCATAGGTAGCTGAATAAACACTGTAAGTGCTTTCATTTTATTTCTTTGGATCCTAATACTTTTATCACGTTTTAGCTTGAGAATTCTCCTATTAAGCTATAAGGTGTACTTTATCGTCTAATCAACATATTCGTAGTGTAACCTCTACTTTCTTGTCTTATAGGAATGTTCTTTATTTGAGTAGTCTTTTTGAAGTTTCATATCCTCTCGTCTATATGTCTTACTTGATATTCTTCTTGATAAATCCTTTTTTATATACTTTTTGAAAAAGATAGTCATTAGGTGATCCTTTATAACCATTGAACATTTTTAACTTATATATCCATTCTGCATCTATGGAGCTTTATCGTGATTGTTGTATTTAATGCAATCTCATATTTGTTCTTTTTTCTTCACAACTGATAACTGACAATGTTTATCTCTTTAGATAATATAACTTTTTTGTACAATTTCATAATTGACCTGCATTCCATACAAGGAAGATAGTTGGGGTAAGAGTTAACAATTTATTTATGTTAGGAAGTTGATGAAAAACACAACTTTAGCTTACTTCTTATTATCTGATTTTAGACAAATCTCTTTGGTATATTGACATTCCTTACAAATATAGAGTAGACACATAGATATTTCAGTGCAAGGTTTGCTTAGTCTATGTGTATCATATGATGTTTGATGTGCGTTTCATTTGTTCTTATACGCGCTTATTAGGAGTTTAAGAAAAGATTACATAATGTTGTATCATCTGTCACACACAACACTTACATTTTACATGATGTATTATTTTTCAACTATCATTGTCTTACATATAAAGTATGTGATCATATTGTATATTTAGTTGTTTTAAAACACTAATTAAAACTTTTGTGTATTAGACTTTTGCTTTAACAGAAAAATATAAACTCAATTTATCTTCTCTAACGAATCTCTGCCAAAATAAAATATCTAAAATTGAGTCAAACTTTGAGTAATGTATTTAGTGATGAAAAGTTTATGTATACAACACTTTATTGTATTTATGAAAAAAACTACCACATATACATAAATATGAGTCATTGTGAATAATTTACTCGACACTTTTTATGAGTTAGTCATATCAGTTATCATATCTCTAGATAATTTGATTGTGATTCCTTATTAAATTTTATTAAAATAACGTATATTCCTTATTTTATATATATATATATATATATATATATATTTATTTTTTTATTTTTTTTT
>Ga0209700_103518_pt1 | contig 29863 bp, 14 predicted proteins | sample SiratroredBW_FD_187528 | JGI IMG/M metagenome (GOLD analysis project Ga0209700, IMG submission 187528) | Root nodule microbial communities of legume samples collected from California, USA - Siratro red BW (SPAdes) (version 2) | ecosystem: Host-associated > Plants > Roots > Nodule | place: USA...
TTTTTTATTATATATAATTTGTATAACTTTCAATTAAATTCTTTAATTGTAGTGTCAACTGAAGTGACATAACTTATATTTTACATTGTCATCACTTACATGTTTTTACATGTAAAAAAAAAAAAACTTAATTAGGTTTTAAGTTGTTCATAAATTTAAATATTTTTAATTGAATTCCTATTAAAAAAATTGTGTTATATTTCAATTAAGCTCGAGTCACAAGTTGGGGTTCATTTTATAAATTAAATATTAAAACAAAAATCAAATCAACCATACGTATACATGAAATAATAACGTTTCGTAAAGATAACCAAGGTTTCAAAATTTCTTATTTCTTACTGTTCACGTTATTCTACTTAAGATTGTGAAATCAAAACATCACAATAATTCATAATAGAAACTTAATTAAAAAATATAAAAATTTATACATTTAATAGACAAAATTTTTCATTAAGGATTTAATTAAAAATATTTAAATTTACGAAAGATTTAAAACTTAATTATGCAATATTTTGATTTTCATGCAGAGACATGTAAAAAATATTATTCAAATTAACAATTACGTCACTTCAGTTGACGAAAAAAATTAAATAATAGGGTCTTAATTGTAAAATATACAAATTTTGGATACTCAATAGAACGGAATTTTTAATAGAGAGTCAATTATAAAATATACAAATTTTAGGTACTTAATCCAAATTTACTTACAGTCATCATAGTTCGCTGTGAGTTAATGTTTTGACTAGTATGTTTTCGATCAATTATGTTAAAAACCATGAAAACATTGCTGATGAAAAAAAATTACATATTAGTATAATTAATCATAAATATTTAGAAAAGCATTAATTAGCTAGTATAAGAACTCATTTACTATATGATTTTTATTTTCATGTTGAGTTTATGAACAAATGAACAAAATCAATTAACAACATACAAGTAGCTAAAAATTTCTCTTATATTTATATCATTCAAAGCTTGACTAAAATAATAATTGAAATAAAATAATATAAACATCTATATATTGTCATTAACTTATTCATGTAAAACAAATAAGGTAATATTTCTCCTTGACTATAATAGCCAATTCTACATGTATATTTGAGTTTCTTCCCTTTTTTTCTTAATTTTTATAGCCAATTCTACATGTATATTTGAGTTTCTTCCCTTTTTTCTTAATTTTTATAGGTAAGGGAAAGTTCAAGGCATGACAAGATGTTGTATTTCACATTTTTCGTATACTTAGGAGTGAGTAACTTCTAGAGTTAGGTGAAAGAGTTGGATCATGATGGGCATACTAAAATAGTCTGGTGTTAAAGGTTCATGTCTTCCTTCTTAAGAGATAAGGGATGAACAAATGTTTCTGGTGGTAAAGTTAGGTTGATCTAGTGTTCTATAGTAGTGTTGAGATTGTTGTAGGTGTTGTCAAGGTTTATAAAGGAATAAGGTTGCATGTAAATGAAAGCTCATGTGAAAATTGAGGTTAGTGTATAATTTCAAATAAAGTTCTTTAATTGATGGTGTAGGAACTCATTTCTAGACACTTGGAGAAGTGACCAAAGGTTGCACGTTCGATGAGTCTTCTACTCTATTAGCAAGTTGAGTAGATGACTTAATTAGCCTTGTACTAAAAGTAAAACATTTTCAATTTTCTTTTAGGCTCTTGAGGGGCTTCTTGTTGTTTCTATTGAGGTGTTGTTTTTTTTTTCTTTTTAAACTCTGATGTTAGGTATTCAAGTGTGAGTCTAAGTTTCACATTGGGTAGGAATGAGAAAGTTGAACAACATATAAGAAAGAAGACCCATAGACCTAATACCTTAAGGTTTTTGGGTTGAAGGTGACGTCATTCTCTTATATGGGTTGGCTCAGTTCTCATTCTTGTGAGATCTTCCCAAGGTTTTCTCCCTCGGATTCTCCGAACAAGTTGTATCAGAGTTGTTGGTTTACGGCTTGGGCGAGTATAATTTGACCCTGTATCGAAAGTCTTCCTGACGGAGGTTTCAGGCAAGCGTGTCCCGTATAAGTGTGTGAATGGCGGTACAAGTAAGAGGTCGGTTGCTTCCGCTCGAGGGGGAGTGTATCAATGTGGAAGAGGAGTGACTCTCACTTGAGGGGGAGATTGTTAGGTATTCAAGTGAGTCTAAGTTTCACATTGGGTAGGGATGAGAAATTTGAGTAACATATAAGAAAGAAGACCCATAGACCTATGTCTTAAGGTTTTGGGTTGAAGATGGTGTCATTCCCTTATATGTTAGCTCAGTTTTCATTCTTGTAAGATCTCCCTGGTGTTTACCCTCTTGGATTCTCCCAATATCTGTTTATCTCGTCTAAAGTACAAAGTGCTTTTTCAGTAGTCTTCTTAAACGCTTTAGGAACATCCATCATTGGTTTAGATGTACTAAAAGCATTTATAAAAACTTTCATTAGTGTTTGATAGGTCATCCTATTCATATAATTTTATTTTTGAAATATTTTTTTTTAAATATGAGAGACAACAAAACGCGCATAATAAAGTTTTTTCATTCAATACTTAATGTATTAGATGATTAAACATGTATCTTCTATACTGATGTAGCTATATAATCTTGAAAAATATTTTTGTCTAATATTAGTAATAGTCAAATTGATTCTTAAAATGATTAATTAGTTGAATTTCATTACGTGTAAAAATATTTTGCTATTGATTCTTAAAATGATTAATTAATTGAATTTCATGATGTGTAAAAATCTTTTGTGAAAGCAGTGTAATGAAAATTCTTATGAGACAATTTAGATGATGAAGTATGAGAATTTATTCATTGAAATAATAGTAAGGGCTAATATTAAGTGATGGGATAATGTATCGAAGACTCAATTGAAATCATTTATCCGACTCATACTCATCCATCTAATGGTTGACTAAGTAGATAATCATCCATTACAAGGAAATGATGAAAACAATTATAAATTTTCATTTGTATACCTGAAAACTTAGTATTAGGCCTTATAGTGAATTAAGAGTTCTAATTAGAATAAATAACAGAGCTTACTAGCATTTGTCTAGTAGATTGACTGCTTTAAGTCAATATTTCAAACTTTTGTTTACAAGTCAACTAAGTAGTTTAATGATTTTGATTACTCTTTATCAATTTAAAGCACTTAGTTTCCAAAGACTTAGATGAGAGAAAATGAGTTAAAAAATATATAATGACTGAAATATAGATGAGAGAAAATGAGTTTCAAAATATCTTTTATTAAAAAAATTTAGAAATATAGTTTTTTGATTATATATAATTAAGACTAAGATAAAATTATTTTATATATTATAAACTTTATGTTGCAGGTCATCTAAGTAGTTTAATGATCTGGATTATTTCTTATCAATTTAAGTTCAAAACTTTTATATGAAAGAAATTGAGTTTAAGAAAAGGTAGTGAATATAATCTTAAAATACATTTTCTATAGTAATCTCAAAAATATTATTTTTCTTAAAGCACTTATTTAATTAAAATGATATAGATGGTTGAAACCTATAGAAAGGAGTTTATAATACTTAAAATGATTTTATCTTATATATCAAATTAATACAAATATATTATTAAATGATTGAATTGTATTGGATAGATTAATTGTGTCTTAGAATTGATATATATATATATATATATATATATATATATATATATATATATATATATATATATATATAATTTAAAAATTATAATTTTAAGGTTATTAAATAAAAGGCATTTTGAAATACCTCTTTATGGTTTTTGAAACTCTCTTTCTTTTTGTGTTCTACAGGTTTGTGTTTGAATTGATCAGAAGTAATTCAAATCATCAAACTACTAAGGTGACCCGTATTAAAAAGTTAATAATATATAATTTAATTATATTTCAAACCTTAAATTATAATTTTAAGGTTATTAAATAAAATGTATCTTGAAATATCTCTTTTATGATTTTAGAACTCTCTTTTTTTTCTAAGGTCCTGAACCTAAGTATTTGAATTGATTATAAAAAATTGAAACAATCAAACTGTTAAGATAACCAGTATTAAAAAGGTTTATAATATATATATATATATATATATATATTAATTTGATTCTAGTCTTAATAATATAAAATTAATCATTTTTAAAATCTAATTAGGAATCAAATTTATACAAAATTTTATATTAACTTTTATAATCTAACACGAAACCTTCTTAACTTCTTAACTCTAATACGTTTATTTTATTTTATATTACTAAATATATTAAAAGGCATAGAAAATTATTAAAAATATGTAATTCTATTATTCACATATATGTTCGTTACTGTATCAAGTTGAGTTTTATCAATTTTATTACGCAATCCAATTAAACTATTTAAGATTGGTTTATATTTTTTTTTAAACTATTTAAGATTGGTTTATATTTTTTTTTATCAAATTTAAAATTTGAAACAACATGAATTTGGATGGATTGAACTAATGGTACTTAAAAAAAATTATAATTATTGAAATATTAATTTTTTTCCTTTATAATGCATTTTGACTTAAATATTTATTTTACTTGTGCTGTTCCATAAAATAATGGATGATCAATCAATTAAATTAAAATTTAAGCTAAAAAACATATATACATGTTGAATTTATTGAGACCATCCTTCCATATAAGTTTCACGCTTGAATTGAGGAGAGTCTCAATGTGAGGGGGTGTGTTGGAGATCCCACATCGACTTAGATGAGGTATTTCAATAGTTTATAAGTAGGTACAAACCTCACTTTATAAGCCAGTTTTGTAAGGTTGAGTTAGACTTAAAGTTCACTTCTGATATGATATCAGAGTCTATTTTAGCAAGGTTGTTGGGCATATTAAGTCACCCGTTATCGAAAAGTCAGCATGAAGGGTTGTGTTGGAGATCTCATATCGACTAGAGATGAAACCTTTCGATAATTTATAAGTAGGTACAAATCTCATCTTATAAGCCGGTTTTGTAAGGTTGAGTTAGGTTTAAAGTCCAATTCTAAAAGATTTATTTACAAAAGATATAATATGAGATTTACTTTATACACACTTATTGGTTACACCATCATAACCATCATAGATAAAAGTAATATGATATTCTAAAATATTACTTTTGCCACTATCTGTCAAACCCATTTTGGTTTGTCATTGAGCTTATTTACTTTTAAGTGTACCAACCAAATTGAGATTGGATATATGTTTATTTCGTCACATTTTGAAAGAAAGTTTTGAGATTGGGTATGAATACAAATATCAAATTGAGATTTAGATTTTCAGATTTAAGATTTGGAAACAAAAAATTCTCTTATATTTTATATTTATGGAGCACAAAGAAATTTGTTGGAGATTTGAGAAGAATGAAACATGTAGTAGATTTTGAGAATCAAAATATGTTATTAGGAATTTAGATTTAAAATTTTAATTTCTTTTATTTTCCATCACCCTTTATTGGTAGGTAACTATTTATGATTTATATATTTTTTAAAGTTTTTATTTTCCAATGATTAGTAATAACTTTACACACAAAAATTTAAGTGAATTTAAGAAATTTACCTACTATAAAAAATTTGAAGAATAATTATTCATAAGTAATTATACTTTTTATTATAGTGTACTCTGTGTTTCTATGTTTTAAGAAAGCAATAATTATAATAATTATATTAATAATGATAGTTAAATAAAAAGTAGTAAGTGATTAGGTGAAAATGTGGGCAATTTATAGTATGTTGTATGTTGAAGTGTTTAACTATCTTATATGTTTGGATAATTTATTTTATTATTTTAAAAATTTTAAAATACAATTAAAAATAAATAAAAATATAAAATGTATACATTAATTGTATAATTTCTTTTTTATATTTTTATAGATTAGGATATAATTAAGATTAAAATAAGAATATGAAATATATAAATTAAAGGAGACTTTTATATATTGTTACAAACGTTTTGAAGTGATAAAATTTACAGTAGGAGGATTACTAAGGGATAAGATATATACTAAGTTTACTAATTAACGTCTTACATTATTAAAATAATTAATATTATTTTTTTACTTTTATCAAATTATAATAAATTTATTATTCATACCATGCATAGCAACTAAGGACCGAAACCACCCCAATTCCCAAATCAACCACCGCAGATCGGAAAAAATGGAAGCTGAGTGAAGAAATTGAGAGAGAGAGTTAACTTGAAAGGCATGGCTGGCTTACTGGCATGGGCGGTGGGAGGCGGCGGCGGAAAGGAAGCGGAGGACGATTCCATCATTCCAATCCTCTTTTCCGAAGATCAGCAAGGGTACGTGATCGAACTGGATCAGAAGGTGGCTTCTCTCCGCCGTCTGATCCATGATCTACGGCTGAGATTGCCTCCCCAGGACATCTCCCAGAGCCTCCCGCACCTCCACGCCCACTCCCTCGCCTCCAACGCCGCCCTCGCCCTCCAATTGAACTCCCACTCCGCCACGCGCCAACAGGTCCTTTACTCTTAAACCTAATTGCATTTTCACTCTCTCATCCAAATTCCCCAACACGCTTGCAAATACTGTTGTGTTATTATGTTAAAAATGGTAGCAATATCTCTCTATTGTTCTTTTCATTTTGGTGAAAAAACGATTCTTTTGATGTCCATCACTGTGTAAAAGAAAGAAGAAATGTTAGGAATACTCTTTTTATATACCCTTTTGAACATGCCGTCTCTTGTCGGTTGAAATTTATTGGAAATATATAATTTTTTGAGTTCCAGGTCTTTGTTAATGAACATTTACTATGGTTTTGTGGTTAACAATAAATATAATCCAATGTGTTAGAAAGAACATGTTTAAGAGTGTGTTCTTAGCAGTACTCTTAAAACAATAACTTACTCCATGAATCACAAACACAACTATCAGATATTCTGTGTTTTCTTGCTGGTTGTATTGTAACACTGTATCTATTCATTCGCGCGTATGCCATGTTGGCAAATTCAGTTAAATATCAGATGAAATCAAGAACTAAATTATAAACGGAAGAAAACTTGATGGAATCAGCTGGCACAACTGAAACTTGTGAAAGTGAAAGCACACATTTGCAATACTTGGGGACTAGAATGATATTAACCTACAATACTGCTGTAACTAATGATGATGACTTTTGTTGCAGGCCCAACTTAGAGAGGCGACATTGAAGGAAGAGAATGCGGCATATGAAAATGCAATATCGGATTGTGAGGTTAAAATGAAAGAGAAATTGCAGGAGGCTGATTTACTAAGGACAAAGTTGCAGGTTGTGATTGTGAATGGGTTGTGATTTGTGAGGTTGAGTTTGATTCAATTGATTTTTTATTTTTTGATTTATTGTGTTATAGGAGATGGATGAGACTGAGAAGAAACTCAAAGCTGAGCTGGATGATATGAAGCAGCAAGTCTCTGATGGTTGGGACGAAATGAAGGCAAATTCTAAAGCTGGATTTGATGCAGATGCAGAAGCATCGAGATCAGCTTTACTAGATGGATTGGAAAGGAAGAAGAAACAGCTGGTTCGTTAATCACACAGACTCTTTTATTTGCTCAACTTAACATTTTATGTTTTTAAGTGGATGGATAAATAGTAATAAACAATGGTGGTCATGCTAATTACTATTTCCATCATTTCAAGGACTATATGATCGATGCTATATATTTTTAGGTGTAATTTAACCACTTATGTTGATACTTTACCTAATTGAGAGTTTTATTTTCTTATGTTGTCAATAGAAAGATGTTATATTATCGATCAGTTAGAAATTACACTGGATATGACTTTTTACTAATGATGAATACAAAAGTCAACATCCTTAAGATTGACAATCTATGATTGGATGATATATAATTAAATTCACCAAATTAATAACCCTGATTTCATTTCAGAGTTCAATGGAGGATGCTGTGAAAGTGTTGGAGAAGAAGTGGGCAAAAGTGCAGGAAAATGCACTTAAACAACCTTCACCAGGTATGATATCATATCATATATCGGACTCAAAATTAACATTGGAAGTATGAGTGTCTATGGTGGGGTTTATATGGCCTTAGGTTCTTCAAATACAACGGCTAGCTTTTGTTGTGTACTTTTCCAAAATTTCTTATCATAAATCCACATGTGGGAGGGAAAGATCAAAGGATACATCTGGGATCCCTTGAAAGTGTAAATGGGAAATATATCACCTGGGCGGATGCTTAAGATACCAATTATGCTGCTTTCAATGCTTGGAACTGCAAAAGGAGTAGTGATATTTATTAAAGCCCCGTTATGTCAGTATGTAGTCTTATATTATTCTTTTTTTCCAAATTTCTGTATGATAATTTTTTTAATCTGAAAGCATAAGCTATGACCTTTTTTATCTTTTTTTTTTCATTCCTTGCATTTTGGTTATTTGTATTGCTTTTTTTTGCTGAAGGTGGTATATACTTTTGTACTTTCTGTGTGCATAGGTCATGCACGATCATTGAATTGACCACACTGAGAAGGATATCATAAACTTATTTCTTGTAAGAAATGTTGTAAGCCATAATTGTGAATGCAGAGGACCAAAAACTTTTTTGAATGATTAAGTCCATCATGATGATGACATAAAAAATTCAGCATAGGACTGGGTTAGGTGATTTTCTGTATTTTAGATTTTCTTCAAATATTGATTTGTGTGTATAAATGAGTTGCGCGAACTTTTTGTATATTCATAATAAACTTCTACTAATATGATTATATCCTGCCACTGCATTGCTGACATAGTAATAATTTTCAAAATTCTGATACAAAACTCTAATTGGATTTATTTTAAGAGTGTTTCTTGACTGGTGCCAAGAGACTGGGTTTCTCAATTGGTTTGATGTATTTTCTATTTTCTTGCCTCTGTTGTTTCCATTGTAGCTTTAGGAAGATTCATGGTACTCCTGTTTGTATTCTTTTTGAATAACTTTTTTCATCATCAAGAGAAAAGAAAGAACTTTAGTTGGGGAGACTTCAATCTTTTCTCATATCTGAATAACATTAGATACTATTTCATGCTCTCAGAAATCCACTAACCATATCGGGACATAAATATAATTTTTATTGCTTTTGTTATGTTAATTCTCCTAGTGATTCTGTACACTTGGAAATCATCTTGACTGAGTGCATGTACTTTTTTGGCTCTAAAATGTTCTTGTTCTGCAGCACAAAGAGAGAAGGCATTGGATAAACAGCTTCATGGTCTAATTGAGCAACTGGCTGTTAAGCAGGTCCTTTTTACACTTCATTGTACAGTGTTTACAAGCTTCTCCCTCCATCTCTGGTTTTTACTAGAGAAAAAAATTGACAATGGCTAGTTGATAACTGTTTGATTGATTATTTGGATGTGAAAGTGTTTAACTGAGTCCCTTACTGCCATACATTCAGGCACAAGCTGAGGGCTTACTTGGTGACATTCATTTGAAAGAGATGGAACTGGAAAGATTGAATGGGCTATGGCGGCGAACAGAAAACATCAATTTGGAGGCGAACACTGCTGCTAGGAATCGTTTCAGTAAAAGCTCCTCAGATAAATTACACGGTTTGTCAGATTATGAAGGCCATCAGAGGCTTCCTTATCACTCTGCTGGCAGAACTGAAGCCCAGCAGAGGCTTATGCTATTCAGGTCTGCATTTGTGCTCTATATTTTAGCTTTACATATACTGGTATTTATCAGGATATCCTTTTAACCAGCATTGATTGACAGATCAAAATAAAATGTTAATTTTTATCCTGCATGTTTGAATCTTTGTTTCTACTCATCAGATATCCCTTGCACATATATACAGAAGCCTGTATAAATGTTTTTCTTTTAATTCATGCTTTGAAGTGTGATCAAAATGTAGCATCTATGCGTACAGTAACAGTTGAAGCAGAGATAAGTACAAGAACATTCAGTTTTTGCAGCAGAATATGTTCTGAATGTAAAGAACCTATGATGTAATAGCTACGTTAAACTTAATTTAGTTTGATTTACTGTTGACAAAAGGTTTAGTTTGATTTACTGATGACAAAAGATGGCGTTTCAAAAAGTAGCTCAAGTGATTGTTACCGAGTGTCCAAAATCTGATCAGATTTACTCATGTTCAAATATATTTCATGAAGCTGTGTTTTTTATGAACACTAAGACGGTTAAAATTTAGTTCACAACACCCAGCAATGAAATAGATAATGTTAACTAAGGTGTTGGGATTAAGGGATCACTCGGTTAAAATTTAGTTCACAACACCCAGCAATGAAATAGATAATGTTAACTAAGGTGTTGGGATTAAGGGATCACTCACTCTCAAAACGAAGAATCAAGGTTCGAAAGTTCGACGAGAGAAGTGTTCTCATTTACTGTTTGGTCTTGTCTCTAACATGATTATTTCTGACGAGTCAAACTATTGCAAGGTTAGAAATCTAGAACTTAGGGTTTCCATAGTCTATTTTCATTCTTCTTCTTTTCTTCACTTTTTCAATTTTAAAATATAATTAAGGGTAATAAAAGAAAGAGTTCCTTTTATAAATTTTTGTAAGATAAAAATATAAGTGATTTGTAATTTTGTTGAGGTGTGTAATAAGTCAAGCAAATCGAAATAAAAAGTTAAAATAATTTAGCAAAGAATTTTAATTGAGGAATTCAATCAATTAAACATCTGCTACATGGATTTTACTGTATCAAAGTTAATTTAGCATTCATGAAATTTGTTGTATTAGGATACTTCAATTTGTTCATTTGTTTACTATTTTTTTTTGTTGTACTACAATTTTTTTTTTTAATTTACTGAAGAAAAATTAATTTATTTTGTGATGCTGTGATAGCTACTAACGAAGCTAGGTCTTACACATGCCAAACAGAAATAAATATGAAACTCATTGAGACTTAAATTGGTTAAATCTATCCAAATTTAAATATTATTCAACACATAAGATTTGTTAACGTTAGTTCTTCTTAACATTTATTGTTTTGAAATTTTGTTGCTAATTCTTTTGAATATACTTAAAAATGTGTTTGTTCTTCTTAACATTTATTGTTTTGAAGTTTTGTTGCTAATTTTTTTGAATATACTTAAAAATGTGTTAATTCCATTATAGTCACATCATCCCGTATTAAAAAAAATGTTACTTTAACAATAATCATGTACTAAAAAATGTCACACCAACCTATAAATGAAAAAGTAATATATTCATAAAAATAAAAAATATCTTATTTATAAAGATTAAATAAAAATATTGTCATATTTACTATGGAGAATGCCTTATTTGTTTTGTAAATTATATATTAAGATAGTAGTTTATATTATCTTTTTTATGGTGGATGACATAAGGTTTCATGTTTCATGTCAGAAGTTAAAAAAAATCAATAAATAAATAAATTTACAAATGAATGATAAAAGAATAATTAAGTTAATAAAAAAAATTTCTTTTTATAATGATGGTTATTTTATGGATCTAGTAGAATAATAAGATTTATATTTATATAAATCCAAAATCTTAAATTTTAAAATAATTTATTTTAATCTTATATTATAATTATGAAATTTTTATTATATATATTGTTTGATTGAATGATAAAGTTGTGTCATTTTGACTGTATGCATAGAAGATTGATGTTTTAATGCAATTTGTTAGTTTTTTTTTATTCACAAGAAAAAGAGATGAATAAAATATATCAATCGTTTGACCTAGAATGGGAAAATAAAAGTGGCATTATAGTTACATATAGATGTATTATATTTGTTTGGAATTAGATATATGATGAATTTGTTAGTCACCAAAATAGCTGAATTTTTCTATTATTTAATTTTATACTAACAAAAATTTATAATTTATGTTAATTATTTCTAAAATAAAGGATGTTATGTTATATGTTTAATAATTTTTTTTATCGATAATAAAATATATAACTTATATGGATTTCTTGGTATAGTCCAACCTATTTACAAAGTATTACAAAATATCAAAGAAAACTAATTCATATATAAGCTCTCACGTTTGATGTGCATGAATGTTCCAATTTTTGCATCTTGTTCCAATATTAATAGTCTCATTTGTTTCCTTAAATGCTAGAGTTTTCACTTATAAACAATTTTCTAATCTCATTGTTTACACACTAGTATTCTGATAATGTTTTGCTCTAGCCATAACAGTAGTCCATATACATGGATTATGCTTCTTCATTAATGTTGTATTATTAATGTCGTGTAATTAGTTGGATTTACATAATACACTGATGTTGTTATATACATCTGACCTGAAACATATATAAACAAACTATGAAAAAGAGAGACTAGATCTCACTATTAGACATAATACTTACTTTGGGTAGTCTAACTAAAAAGAAAGCTTACTGTTACACTTCCAACTCATTCATAACCTCTCTTATTTGAATTAGTAATAACAGAACCTAATTCCTACCAACCCACCTAAGACTAACTAACAACAGATAAGGCAACCATAAATTACTCAATGACTTTCTCCTTAGAAATATACTAATTATTGTGAACTAGCTCCAAAAAATTTTGTAGACTTGACAGCCATATGACATAGTCCACAAAGACCAAGAACATCAGTTTAAAGTTTAAGTTTGTCAATTTCAAACAAATTTTCAAACACAGGATAGGAAATTTCACTTATCAGATCCTTACATATTCCTTCCTTACCAATAACTAGTCGTTCATTGTAGTTATAATTTCATCCTTACTAATACAACAATGATTTAATACCTAATATATTATAAAGTTTTTAAGCAATTCAAAAGACATTGATACCAATTGGAGAATGAAAAAAGTAACAACCATTTAATTGAGTCATACACCATAATTCTTCAATATCTGTCTTTCCTTGCCTAAACATAACCTTGTTCCTATGTTTCTATCTTTACCATATTATTGTTATCCACATATCTTTCCAAGCTGTATTTTTTTTAGAATTTAATTTTATATAATGAAAATGCTAAAAGTTAGCTTTCAAATTGTGGTGCATTGAAATTATTCCTACCCACCTATCACATAACTCCCAGCTTAATTACTTTACAAGTAAATAAAAGTTGTGCAGTTGTCTCCTCTCAACAATATCACTCTTCTCACAAAATTTGACTCTACTAGGTATATTATCTAAAAACATTCTCTAGCCAAAGTATAGTAGATTCGGGAGAGTCTTTAAACTCCACAAAGATTTTTCTCCAACTAGATTGTTCTGCAGTATACAGAAAGTCGATTTTACTGAAAAAAACTCCTTCGACATTTTCTTTTCACACCCAAGCATCATTTCCATCATCTGTAGGATATTTGCTTTCTAATACTTGCAGTAGCTCTTGTTCCAGTACTGATTCCCACATTAATTTCTCATGTCTTCAAAGTATTTTCTCCATTTTCCTTCTACCCATTCCCCCACCTCTCTTATAGTTTTATCTCTAGATTCTGATATAGCTAGTATACAGTCTTGAAAATCTTTGATCTAGTGGTCCTCCTCCAACCCATGAATCCTCCAAAATATGATTTTATCACCTACACCCAGCTGTCAATCTACACTATTATCAAACCAATTTTCCAATTGCTCATCCTCACAAACTTTGCTTAAATCTCTCCACTCTCATGATCCGTTTTTAGCTTTGTTGTTGTTATTTAAGTTCTTCTATGAACCATACTTAGATAGTCTAGAATGTTCTTTCATAGATCATAATTTTTCACTCCTAACCTCCTCTTCCATTTTGTCAAAATAATCATATTAAAATTTTCAATATCTCTTACAAGTCCTCTTTATCTTTGGATTTGCACAAGCTTTTCCATTTAATACAAGTTAACTTAACTTTTCCTATCTTCCTATCCCCACTCTTACAAAACTTTCTTTGTATTTTGGCAACCCTGTTGTAGATACTTTTAGGAACCTTAAAAAAAGATAGATAAAGTGGTAATGCTTTAAAACTGACTTAATAAGGCATTTTCATACAAACAACAACATCTTAGCCTTCCAACTTCTTTAACTTTTTTCTTATTTTCTCCACTATCTCTATCCAAAACTATTTTTTTCTTAAATTTCTCCCTATTGGGATTCGTAGTTAAAAGGAATTGACATGTGAAGACCGAAACTTCATTTTTCAATAAGTCCTTGTCTATCAGTATCCCTCCTATTTTACTTTTATGGAAGTTGATCCTTAATCCTAATATCAACTCAAAACACCTCAGCATACTTGTTATAATTATGATATTTTTTATCTTTGCCTCATACAAAAAAAGAGTATCATCTACAACCTGAAGTAAATTTACCATCACTCTATTCTTCCCTACCCTTATTATATAGAACAATTGATTCTTGGTAGCTTGCCTTAGCATCCCTACTTTAAGTATATCGAAATTCATTATTATAAAATATTTATGAATTATAAAAAAACATCCATTGCTTGTTCTTATTGCTTTTTATGATTAATGAATATAATTATAGACAATTTTATATGCACCGTTAAATTTATTTATAAATCCTAAGGTAGTTTTACTTATAAATCCTAAGGTAGTATATGATTCTTATTGGTATTTGTTTTAATTGTCATTAATATTGATATTATAATTATGTTAACTTCATCTATGTTATGTTATATAATGATGTATCACCCAAAGAATCAATACTTAATTGTGATTTGAATATTATGTAATTTTAAGATTTTATGTTTATTCTCTATATTATGGATTTAGAATAGTTGGGTTTTTTTTTTCAGTATATTTATATTTTTTTTATAGATGATTTATTTCTTCTTCATAAAACAGGACAAAAAATATAAATTTAATATTAAATACGTTCCATTTATAAGAAATTTCAAGATTTTGACAGTTTTATGAATTTTAAACAAATCTATTAATTTATTTTTTTGATATTTCTATATTTAATTATTAAAAGTTAACATCAATAAAAATTGAAAGTTGGTAAACAATTTTTTAAGTAGAAAAATTACATATTTATTGTTAATACACATTATTGCAATTGATTAAAATAAAAAAAAATATTAATAAATTATCTTAATATTAAAACAAAGAGTCTGCTTTAGAAAAAATTGAGCAAATTATGGATGAAATAGATTATAGGAATGAATCAAAGACCAAGTCATAAACACTTTAATATTAAGCACATTATATAGTAAATTTCAATGCACCACATTAATTATACAAAATGCAGGTGCAAAAAGAATTAAAATTATCATTGAATTCACATAATGTATTGTAATTATATAAAATGCACATGCATAAAGAGTTGAAATTATCAAACCATTGAATTCACATATGTATTGTAATTATGTAAAATGCACATGCACAAAGAATTGAAATTATGAAACCATTGAATTCACATAATGTATTGTGGATTGCAAGTCATTAGAATTATTATTTCTTACTTTTGAAAAGTCCACATTTAACTTTAGATGAAAGAGATGGAAAATTTCAAAGGTGAATTAACTAAGGCCATAAATTGGTACAGTATTATAGTGCAGTACTTGTTCATAATTTGAATAGTTATACCCCACACCATAAAAAGGGTGTCTGCAAAATGCAGAAGCTGCTCACCGACATATCAATGTCAACTTTCATACAAATCATAGAGAGGTGTATTTATTAATCACATGTTTAACATTCTTATGTTACTTTAGATACTAATCAACATCTAAATGATAAATTAACATGTATTTAGGAATATGATTTTAAGTAGTCATGGTATTACCAACAAATATTTGGATCCAACGATTATTAATCTAGGAATTAATAATATTTAACTTTTTGAAATCAAGTATAGAAATGAATTTATATATATATATATATATATATATATATATATATATATATATATATATATATATATATATATATATATATATATATATATTCATCATATTCTTACTTTGTTCCTATTTTTAATTATTAAAATTATTTAGTTTAATTAATATTTTGTTATAAATTTATATGAGTATAATTTTTATTGTTATTTGAATTAAAAAAAATATGTGTGTCCATATTTCATTTGTTTTAGTTTTTAATTTTGTAAATCGTTAAAAAATATTTTGACAAATAAAGTCATAATCACAAGTGTGATATACTCATTATTTAACAAAATAAAGATATGACTCATAATTCATATTCGTAAAGTATTAGTAACTAGAATATCAAAAACTCACATTTACTGACACATCTACCCACCAAAAAAATCTGATAGCTAAAAAAAATTACTTTTATATTTTAGACGGATAATATTAATAAAATAAATGAAAGAATATTTATATTTAAGTAGTGTTTGGTGTAAAAGAAACTTAGTTATGAGAAATTTAATGTTAACAATGTTTAGGTTTTATATTTATTTAATTTTAGAAAAAATAATTTTTGAAATTATTCTTTCATCAACATTTTCCTCAAAAAGAAAATCACTTGTAAAGGGGAAAAATTTAAAGTTTTTATTTAAAAAATATTACACTAATTTTATTAGATAATTTAATATGATACTTAATTAAAGTTTTTTTTTTTAAATTTCTCACTTTAATATTTAATCATCATAAAAGTTTATGTATATATATTTAAAACATTCATACTTAATAAAATAAATTTTAGTATCTCTAGGAATTGTGATCCCTAAGATTTATTATTCTCTGCTATCTTTTTATCCAAGGTCCCTTAATTCAAGTATAAGCAAAGGCATCAAACATAGTTACTTGTAACCAGAGTATATTCATGCTTTCTTATAATATTTTAATAGGGAAAGGGTATTATATAACTTGGTGTAATTGATTTTTTTTTTTTTTTAAGTTTATTAAGCCATTGTACATAGTTGTTGAACCAGGTAAACATGTATTAATTTTATTGTTTATTTCTTCAATATAATTGTGTGAGTGGTATTTTAATATGTGAACTATGACACCAGACTAATCTTTCTCCCACTTTGTTTAGGAGTAAAATAATATTTTCTCTCCCAATTTCATTTTTGTTTTGGAGGTCAAACCTTAAACTTTACTCAGTTGAATCCTCTTTTATCAACAATTTGATCTTTATTTGTAGGATTTCTACCCAAGAAAATAAAAGTAATGAAACCAAACAAATGTGTAAAGCAATCAAACCAGCAAGTGTTGAATAGCATTATAGCAGTATATTGATCTTCACTAAATATTTGTAGTGAAATCTACCACAAGAGCCTTTCTTACTTGTAATTATTGTGATACATTTGGGCATGAATATTGCCCAACTTAGCACATCTCATAATGCATGACAGCTAATGAAGACAATTTGTGACCACAAATACCTTTGGATATACATTCTATGTCTACACAACATAAATACAATATACCTTCTGAACCCAAAAATAAACAACAAAAAGTATCTTCACATGGTTACCAATATCATCCACAAGTGGTTAGCATGGTAAATCCAAACCTCTCTTAAAAAACTCTCTCTAGCTTTGAACTATAATGTGCCTCACTTTCCACATCCAACATATGCAGCAAAAACTCATTCCATGTATCAACTGGCCCTGGCAAACACCAGTGAACACAGTCATTCAGTGTCACATTTTTGTCCTTAGAATGTCCATAGTTGTTGGGGTGGCCATCAGGCCTAAGAAGCATGATTTCAGTTGTGTTCATCATCAGAAACTGCAACCCCCTCTTTGAGGCTACCCTTTGTGCTTCTACAAACTCCTCCACTTGTGTCATATACATGTCTAGAATGTATCCATCAAGCCTCATTTCTTGCTTGGTGAATGGCCTAGTCCTCACACACTTCCCTCCCTTGTTCCAATCCCCATTCTCAAAGTGTGCTGGGGAGAATGTCCTAAAGAATGTGACCCCCTTGTACCCTTCAAGATCATTCAGAGCCTTAAATGCTGTCCTGAATGCCTTCCTGTATCCAAAGAGGTGTGTGAGGTCTGTCACATTCTCCATCCCACACTTGTTGCATCCCACAAGTTGCCCCTCTTCATAGAACAATAGAGGCCTGAAGAACCATTGCCCTGATGAGATTATCACAATGTCAAAGTTCTCAACCTGGCTGGTCCATGCTTCATCTGCCTCATCCACATACAGTCTCATGATGCTGTTGAAGGAATGGCCTTTGGGGTCAGCATCACTGGATCTCACAAAATATGGAGACCATAGATTTCCAAGGGTGAAGTTGTAATCATGGTAGATATACCGTTTGAAGTACATGACATCTGAAGAATATGTATGAGAAACATCCTCAGGTTCAGCCACCTGAAAGAGTAAACTTTTTAACATCATAACCAAGGTTTTAAAGAACAGTTATCAATCAAAATTTCATAATTTAACACCTTGAAACATAATCATGCAAAGGCAAACTCATTTACAAAGTTTTCTATCATAACTACAACTAGTGATTGATTTCTCAAAAATTGACACAAAAGGGTAGATTGAGTGGTATATGACATACACTTTCAGCTTCTATTCTCTTAAAAAAGCTAGAAAAAGAAGGTATGAGTTTTTCACTTACATGACTTAGGAGGCACAACAAGGACTGCATCTGGTTTCTCCCTACTGAGTCTCCAACAAACACCATTTTCTTTCCTCTCAGAAGATTCAAGAATTGAGTTGCATTGAAGAGTGGAAGCTCACATTCATCTGGTTTCCACCTCCAATGCAGGTACTCTCTGTCAGGCCTCCCAAACTTCATGCAATTTTGTTGGTCTATAATCCAATGGCATGTTTCATTGGTGTAGTAAGGTGCTCCACTAGTATGCATCCATCTTCCAGAAAAGATGTCACACTGCTTGATTTCTGTGTTGTTCAAACTTCTGCTGACACTTACAGAAGCTACCTCAGGAGTTGATTCATGTGAGTTCCTCATGAGAGAAAGAGGGAGCATGACAAGAAGAAGAGTGAAGGGTACCAGGAGAAAACTTTTGGCTGTGGTTCTTGTTGTGTACTTCCCAAGGAGAACCTCATTGCCCCGAGCCTTCATTGTCACACTGCAAAGTTATATTCTGAACCAAAACTTTTGCTGAATGGTTCATATAAATATGAACTTTATTCCAATGTTTGGTTAGAATAAACCTTTCAAGTTTGAATCCATTTTTAAACTAAACTCTCTCAAGGAGTATACTATTGCATCTAATTCAACTTCACCAATTCATGATTTGTCTAAGGCTTGTTACAGTGTCATTATCCATTAATGATATTTTGACGTGTACATAGATAGATGGAGAAAAAAAAAAACAAACAAAAGAAGAAGAAAAATCAAAAGTAATGTTCCACTATTTTTTTCTATGCTCACCTTCAATGCTTTATTGTGTGCAAAGGGGCAATTGCTTCTTTCCTAAACTAGTGGCATAGAACACTCTGGCTTCTGTTCTGCTTCTAGATTTGCATAAACAATAGTCCCTTCTCATGCTTTTGCACATCTTTTAAAATGTACACACAAGGACAAAGAACCTTTGAGGATGCTAGCCAATTCATAAACAACTAAGGCTGACTAATAAAACAATGTCAAAAACTACAAAATGAAAAATAAAATAAATCTGGTGTTAGAAACCACCAAAGGGAATCCAAGAATATAATAGCCCCCTTCTGCACTCATTGTTTAGTACCATTTGTCAGTTCCTTTGTGGAAGTTAGAGAGAACCTAAGCTAAAAGGGATAAGATAAAACTGGTAAGAAAAGATTTACTATTATTTTAAAAACAAATGAACAATAGGATCCTACAATTTTCAATTTAGTTATTCAAAGAAAAATAAAAGTTTGATTTAGCTCTTGAATACTTAAAAACTATATAACCATTATACTATGTTGCTAAGTTTTATTAAACCATTTGATGATTAAGTCTTAAGAAACAAATTTACACTAAATTATGTTTTTTAAGTAAGAGTTTGGCATTAAGTTGGAATATTCAGATATCAATATATACTTTTTACACATTTCAAAGATCAAATAATTTTTTTTTTCAAATTGGTTATTTATTTCTTCATTATTTTAATTATTCTCTTTATGAAAGCACAGGTAGATCCTCTGATCTGTCTTCATGCTGGTTGGTGAACCAGACACCTTCCAAAGCATGAAATTGTAAAGTTTACTCTACAAATTTGTTGTACATGTTTTGATCAAAAGAAAAAGCAATCTGTTTTTATCCCAGCAGAAGAGAAAAGAAGAGAAGGCCTAGAAGGGTTCATGATTGAATGAGAGAAGCAAAAATCAACTGAAATATCAGTTGTGTTGTGTCTCCTTTATTCCTTTTAATTATTTTTTAATCCCAGCACATATATTATCTAATTTTCATGATTTGTTTTATGCAATATTTTTATACCATTGGCTCTGGTTCCTGTATCACAAATTATTCATCCAATCATTAATGCTACATCCAAAACAAATTATTGTGTAATATTGAGACCAGAGATAAAAGTGACTAACACAGTACACATATATAATAGGGTACTGATTTTCAACTGCAGAAATTTAGAACCAATGAGTCATGCAACAATTCATATCACAGATTATAATATAGCTTTTAATTCAAAAATTTAAGATGAGTGTGTGAATCCTTTTATTTATATATTATTTAATTTTTCTATTTTTATTAAATATGAAATTCAAATTCATACTTAAATTGTTTGAATGTTGTTTTTTTCTCAGGTTTAGAATTTGACCTCAATTATACATGAGACCTTAGTTTTTAAAGGATAACAACACTAATTACACTTGAAATAATATAATTTTATTGTCTAAATATTAAAGTCTAAAAAAACTATGTCCTAATAATTACTTTGAGCATGCCCCTCTAGCTAGGAAGAGATAGTGTTTCAGTGTTTTTCAATAAAAACCAGTGGCATAAAGGAATAATTTGTGTGCTTTTGTATTTTCATTGTTAACCCTTTTGATTGTTTTAAAAACTATACAAGCATTCAAAAGATGATGATTCTAGTGTTATTTATTCCACTTAGCCTTCATTATCGATGACACCACCACACATTGTTGACAGCAAAGGCTCATGAGAGCTTTATGTGAAGTGTTTTGAACAAAGGGGTGGATCAAGAGACAAGAATATTGCCGACAGATTATAGATTTTTCAACAGATGTTTCTGTTCTATATTTTCGGCATAAAAACAAATACACTGAATTGTAACTTGGTCTCATTTTACATATTTATTTTAAACATATATATTATTCATATAAAATATTAACCGATCTCAATTATTCACAATTCTTAAACCAGAAACCTTGTTTAAGAGGATTAAGCTTATTATCACTCAAACCAAATATGTATTGATTCTAACACATTTAAGAAAACAATTTAACAAATAAAATAAAGTATATGTAAAACCAAAGATAACCAAAATTGTAGATTTGTTTTAAAATAATCATAAAAAAAAAACACAAATCGTAAATTAAAAAGGACTACTACTATTTAGAAGTGAAATATAAAATTACCCAAAAAGATAATATCATCATGACCTGTGTGGTCCAATGTTTTTGAATTGGTATAAGAAAAAAATGATCAAAACGGTGGCTTTGCCAGAATATATACCTGAAGTTGGCATATTTTGGAAGAAAGTGGTTGGTAAGGAATAAAATAGAATTGGGTGAGAGTGAAACATATAAAAGCCAACAAAGCAATGACTTTTAGCAAATCCTCATCTTTTTTTACAAGTTATTGTTGGCATTATAACATCCAAAATGCCCATTTTGTTAGGTCATTTTACAATTCATAATATATTCTGTGTACCCATTCTTGATATTTTAGATTACCATCATTAATCATTGAAGTATCTTTAAGCCCTACATGCATAATTAAAAAATTAGACATTTAACCATGATGATGATATGGATATGCATTAAAGAGTTTGATTTATGTTCAATTTAGAAAGTTGAACCAACACCAAAAACTTATAGCAAAAGATGTTTGATTTAATTGCTGTAAGAAATTAAATATATTTTTGGTTTTTGAAATATGGTTATGTTTGTTTCTTTATTTTATTTAATGAAAAAAATCTCTTTCTTTTTGGTCTCTTTTCATTGTTTTGGTCATCAACAAATTCCTATGCTTATGCTTAGTAACTTATCATATTGGTCAAAAATAAATTTTCCTCTTAAAATAATTTATTGACTGTCTAAATGAAGGTTGTGTATTGAGACATATCTGAATTCTATATGACCATCATTTTGTGGGAATACAATTTGAACTAACTTTTCTCTTGGTGGGGTTCTTTCAGGGTTCATCATTCATGACAACCCAAACTTTGTCCAAAGCTAGCTAATTAAGTGGTTAAGATATCAGTTTCTATATAATTATTTGATCATAACAAAACAGACAGAAACTTGAATTTTAGCCTCCAAATAATTGAATTTAATAATAATAATAATAATGATAATGATAATAATAAAAATGAAACATTTGAGAAGGAATATTTTTTAACATTTGACTCTGATATCACAACCTGTTAAAATGTGCATTGCCAACAAATAATAGGGTTTAACTTTATTTTTTTATACTGTTCTACAAATTAAAACTTTAATTCATCGTTTTAGCTTTTCCATTTTTTGAGTAAAACATTTTGCATTGATTTTTTTCACCAATAATCTATCAAAATCAAATTTTAAATAATATTTCTTTGAAAAGTTATTCATGATGCAAATTACCAATTTTTTCGCTAATACGAAGCATAATAATTTATGTATTTAATATTTAATGAATTTGCTTTATATTAAAAATTTAACAAACTTTTATCTTATACTTTTGCTTCACTCTATGATTTGGCTTTTTAAAGTTTTCATCTAAACTAGCGTACGTGCATTGTATGGTGAAGAAAAAAAAAAAAAAAAAAAAAAAAAAAAAAAAAAAAAAAAAAAAGGAAAAGAGAGAAATAAAGGAGAATAAATTATTGATTTGAGAGGAAGAAAAAAGTGAACTCTAGTACACCAATAAGCAACTAATCACTTAAAGAAAACGTTATTATATATAAAAGAAAAGGCGTAACGGAGATGCCAAAGATTTACTGTTTCATTATTTTTAAAATTAGTCAAATTGTGCTTTTAGTTATTTATAGTAAGTTATCTTGCAAACTCAGCATACAAAAAAAAAGTAAACGAGAAAGAATATAAGAAACAAAGAGTGAACCCACGTTGTATTGGTATTGATTAAATAGATTTTGTATTTTATATGAAAATCATAATAAACGTGTAATTCTTTTTTTTTTTTAAAAAAAAGGGAGAGGAGTATGATAGAAATGACTTACTTTTTTTTTTAATATAGTATTTCTATATGGATGGATTTGGCATATATCAACTTATTACTTTTTTTCTATATGTGTAAGCCATTTTGATGTAAATAATAAAACCAACTCATATACCATAAAATTTGTTTAATGTTTCAAACAAATAACAAGCATGAACTTAATAATCATGTTATGCATGTTTGAACATGTTAAACATACTTATAAGAACATAGAAGAAAAGAAAAAAAGAAAAGAAATATTGATGCTGAATCTAATATTTTACATTTTATATGCATGTATTACAATTATCACAATACATCATTGTTATTTATAGAATTATTATAAATAATTAGTCAACAACCTACTAATTAGTTAATAACATTAATTGAATTATTTACAACATTTTTCTTTTTACTATAAGAGAAAAAACTATTTAGTCATCAATTTTAGCTATAAAATATAATGGTTGTTAATTGTAACTAAAATAATCATTAAATTAAGTTTTGGCTGCTAAATAATTATAAAATACAATTAATGATTAACTTTAATGACAAATTAAGTGAAGATAATTTGTATCTAACATTAGCTATCAAGGTTTTAATCACTTATACTATTAGATTTTAAATTAATTTCTAATTAAGTTAGTGACTAATTTTATCATTTTAGAAACCAATAAATTAGTTTCTAATATCAATTTTTCTTATAGTGTTAATATATATTAGTAATAAATTGAACTCTTATCATTTTTTTCCAATTAGCTTAAGTCTATCAATTTTGAGAGATTTTGTTAAAATATCATTCATTTATTTTTCTGTATTGTGATATTTTAACTCTAGTTTTCTTTTAATGACTTGATCTTTTAGGAAGTGAAATTTTGTTTCAACATGTTTGCTTTTTTCATGAGTAATGGGATGTTAGTCAAGCTTACAATTAACTTTTTGTCTATTAGCATCTTCATAAGCTCTCTTCTTCCAATTTTTACTTTTGTACACATCAAGTTCTCAAGCCACAAGGCTTGACAATCTCCCATTAAGGCTGCAATGTATTCACCCTCACATGAAGACAATTCCATCACTAATTATTTCTTAAAACGCTATGAATATGTGCTTATCTAACCAATCTGAATCAAAATAACCAAATATTCCATTAGAAATGTTTATGTCATATTTTGAAAACAACACATATCCTAAAGTTCCCTTAACATATCTCAATAGTTTCTTAGCTGCAAGCAAATGAGAAAGCCTTTGATGAACCATATATCTACTAATTAAATCCACTCTATCAGTTATGTCAAGTCTATTATTGCCTAAAATCTCAATGAAACCAGGATTTGTTTATTCAAGGTTGAATTAATTATCTTATCACTTTCTTCCGTCTCTAACTTCATACCACAATCAATTGGTGTTTGGACAAAAATACAATCCAACATATGAAATTTTTTCGATATTTCAGTTGCACACCTCTTTTCATGCACAAAAACACCATCAATAATATATACAAATTCTATTTCCAAACTTGGGTAACAATCCCATATTTTTTTTATCTTAAACTCCAACGTAGTTCTTCTTTTAAACTCCTTTATTTCTATTGCATTGTTAATAGTAACTAGTAGGTCATCTACATAGAAACAAACGATATAAAATCACTTATAATTACTATCACATAAATTCCATATTTTATTGTACAACTTATTGAAATCCAAGTACAAAAAAAGCAACATATTTTTATATTCCATTCCCGAGGGGCTTGTTTTATTTTATATAAAGATTTCTTCAATTTATATACCTTATCTTCCTGTCCTGTCACCTCAAAACTAGGAGGTTGATCAACATACACTTCCTCCTCTAGTGGACTATTTGAAAAGGTTGTAACAACCATTAATATGATAGTTTAAATTCTTTCCACAAGTGCAAACACCTCACCATAATCCAAGCTAGATTTTTGTAAAAATTTCTTTGTAACTAGCCTAGCTTTGTATTTGTAAATCTTTTAGTTGGTTTTACCTTCACTTTATAGACCCATTTTATTCCAATAGGTCTTATTTTGTTAGGTAATATGACAAACTCCCATGTGTGGTTTTTCTCTATTTCCCTTAACTCCTTAATTTTTAACTTTTCTATCTAGGTTCTTTAATATTTTTATTAATAGATATTTGCTTTGTCTCTATTGTTGGAGCAAAATGCACTAGGTCTACATCTTCATTCACTATATAGTTAGGAATAGAGTTAAAATCCCTAAAACTTTAAGATTATTCTCTAAGGTCTTCTTGGTTGAATTAGACCTATTTTTTGCACAATTAAGACTACACATGTGGCTTATTTTGAACCATTTCTTCACAATTTTCATACTACATATCAAGCTAAATTGGTACTAATAATTTATCACTTTTAGTTGTAGACTCCTAACTTTTTTCTTTTTTCATTAGGTACATGTCCCAAGCAACAAGAACAACATACTCGTAGATGACTTAGTACAAGTTTTCTTCCTAACCATGATTCCTTTAGAGTCACGTAATGTAGGTTCTTAGTTATACTTATTATCAATATATAGGTAACAACATATATATTTTTTCCCAAATTTTTTTGGCATATTCCTTTCTTTAAGCATACATCTTGTCATGTTCATCAACATTTTATTCCCTTTTTTGTTCAGCTTTTCCATTATGTTGAAGAGTATATGGAGTCATAACTTCATGAGTTATACCTTTCTTGTCATAACAAAAATGAAAATCATTTAAATTGTATTACACACCATCTTTTACTAAGAACTTTGATAGATTCTCTACTATTATCTTGAACCTGCTAAACACCTCAAATGTCCTACCTATTCAAATAAATCAACAACTTTTTTGTATAACCATCAACAAAGGAAATGAAATAACAATTACTTCCAAGTGAAAATACCTTCATAGAACCATACACGTCTTAATGAATTTCAATATTATGTTTTGCTGCTAGAATGTTGGATTTGAAGGGATTTCTCTGCCTTTGATAAAAATACTTTAGATTGCTCTATAAAAAGCAAACCATGAACCATGCCTTTGATAAAAATACTTTAGATTGCTCTATAAAAAGCAAACCATGAACCATCTCTTTCATATTTAGCAAACTCAAGCTTATGAAATTTAGATACCCAAATCTTTGATGCCAAAGCCAATTTTAATCTTCCATAATAGTTGGAAAAAAATGACTTTCACCTATGTGAATTCCAAATTTAAAGATTTTGTTCTTTGATAAAGGAACCTTCAAAATCAATTTTCTCTCGCTACCATAAACTTTCATTATATTGTGCTTAATATTCATGTTATAACTTTTTCTCCACTAGTTACCTACGACTTAAGAAATTGGTCTTCTTTTATAGTACATAAATAATATTTGTTATGAATTATTATTTATTAGTCCTATTATTAGCAAAATATTCACTTTTTTAAAATTTTTTCACCAAGACTAATAAACCACTCTTTATTTCATATCATATCATTTGAACATCAAGTGTCCAAATACCAGTAATTACGTTTGGTACAATTTGATGTTGTCACCATGAGAAGAACAGGATTTGAATCAAAATTATCAGTATCTCCTTGTGTCATTTGAGCTTCATCCCCTTCACTTGGTTTCCTTTATTGTTGTAACATTCATCTGTAAAATGATCCCACTATTTTACAAACAACACTATAATTTTTTTTTTTATCAAACTATTTTATGTTTTCATTTGCTTTTATCACATTTCTTCTTGACAAATTTTTCACAAGCTCCATTCTTCTTAAGATTGTCACCACTAGAATATAATTTGAGAGCCTACTAGAGCCTTCACCAAAATCTTCCACTTTGTTCTTTCATTTTCCCTTGTTTTTTCCACCCCAACAATCATTTCTTCCAAATGTTAGTACTTGAATTGTAACTCTATTAATGCTCCTCTGAAAAAGCCTTTGATCATAATCTTCAGGAATTTTGTAGCTCCTCCACCTTCATCTTTTCAAGATCCTTTGATTCCTCAATTGTCACAATAATGTGGTCAACTTCAAGGGTTAAAGTTCCTAAAACCTTCTCAATTAGTTGTTAGTTTGAAAACATCTCACCACAAACTTTCATTAACTTGATCAACACTTGAATTCTATTGAAGTAAACCCTTATTGATTCTTGATCAACCATGAATAACAATTCATATTGTATCAAGGTATTGAATTTTCACTTTCTCGATTTTATCAACACTTCTATATGACTTGTTCAAAATATCTTAGGCAACCTCGGCTAAAGTTGCCAAAAGATATCTTCTTAAAATTAGAACAATCCACACATTGATGGATCAAGAAGAAAGCTTTGCAATTTTTTTCTTAGATTCCTTGTGAACTGTCATTTACACCTCTGTAACACTTTCCTCTTACTCTTGAACTTATTCTTTATAATTTTCAACACTTCTTGGAAATCAAAGGTGACACCTATTTCTACACTCTAGTGATCAAAGTTCTTGCTATCAAGAATTGACAAGTTGGTAGAAAAAAACCATTAGAACATATCATTATTCACTCCAAAAAGATTTGCGAAACAAATAAAAAACCTACACAAGTGTTTGTTACACAACAAATTACCTACAAGGTGGTGATTGACGTCATATGTAGGTCTTTAATTAAATAGGTCTTCAATTAAATAACTTTAAATACTACTAATAGGACACACTAAATACACTAAAAAAACAAAAGTGAGAGACAACAAAGAACAAAGAATATAGATATTGAAAATAAATTTTTTATACATGTGTATTATAATACATCATTACTATTTATAGAACTATTATAAGCGGTTAATTAACAATCTAATAATTGCCCAATTAACATACAACACTAATAACATTATTTACAAAAATACATATCACAAAATTTAGGGTTTATTTTTTTTAAGGACATCAACTTTTTTCCATTATTAAATCAATAAGATTAAATATTCTTCATTGTTATTTTGTAAATAATTGACTTAAAAGTAATCTAATTAATTTTCTTCTAATGGGAGTTTTTTCTTTTGACAAATTATTTAATTTATGGATTTCTCTCTCTAATATTTAATATTTTATTTTATAATCAATATCAATTCTTTTACAGCTAGTTAATATAAATATTAAGAAATGTATGATAAATAATTACTTATATATGAATAGCTCTCTGTAATTTAAAGCAAATCAAAATTACATGACACATACAAAATATTTTTTAACAAAGTAATTCATATAACTTTCAGTATAAATGTTCTAAATTAACGTCAGTTAGGAAAATAATAATAATAATGATAATAATAATGATAATGATAAATAAATAAATAAAAGGGGTTTAAGGAAAGAAAGGAACAAAATGAATCACATTAAAATAGAATTCTTTCCTTTATTCAGTTATTGTTTAAAAAGGAAGGAATGATAAGAAATTAAGTGTTATCCAAAATTTTTTATTTCATTTTAAATTGAAAAGAAAGTGGTGGAAAATTTATTTTTACAATAAAATGACTAAAATATTATTATTTTAATACTTTAATTTACATATGTTTTTATTCCCTTAAACATAAACCTTATTTTTTTTCTCGAGATTAAAATTGATGTTTTTATCCTGTATTTAAAAAATATTCGTTTAAGTCCCTTAAAATACTGCTAAAAAATTTTCTTACATAATGTACATGTTTTGTTACATATAACTAACAATTATAAGTTGTTTAGATCATAGCATATTTTAAATTTGAATATTCATATTATTAAACACTCTACCGCTATTTGCTTTTGTTTTCATGTATTAATTTGAGAACATTTAGATAAGAAATGTTTAAATATCTAAAACATTGTTTTTTTTTTAACTATAGGAATCATAACATTTGAATGACGAAATTAAACTGATGAGTTTTTGAACATGGGCATATATTCAAAGCTAATGGTAAACTTTTGGAGAAATCTCTCATGAGTATTTGAACTTGTCATAAAAAAAAATAAAAAAAAATAAAAAAAAATAAAAAAAAATTGTGTCAACTAATTTCTCTAGCAATCATAGGTTCTTGAACACTTTTGATGAGTCATTGTGTGGTGGTGATTTCTCTTGAATAAGCTGAATTTCCCTTGGCTTCACTTGGCAGTGAATTCATTCATTGTAGTTCTTAGATTCAATTTTTCCCATTTTCACACTTCACGTTATGTTATGTTTCTTTGACACATGTGACATGTTATTTGATTCAATTTTCATAACAGGCCACCTTATATGTTCTAGGCTTTTTTATTCCTCAAGTTGTTAAAAGATAATCCAAAACACTTTAAAAGAAAACGACTACGATCATAATTTGAATACATTGCATGTTGATTCCGTTAATTCATTCGTTAAGTAGTCGCTTTTAATTTTTTTTAAATGTAATTTAATTTACTCAAATCCTTAAAAGGTGTTAAATTCAAAAAAAAATCATAATTGAAAATATGAATTGTCATTTTCATTCTATTATCGTTAATAAATTATGAAGTAACATCTTAGAATCATCTTATTTTTTTATTAATAAAAGATTTATATATATATATATATATATATATATATATATATATATATACAATATATATAATATATATATATATATATATATATATATATATATATATAAAAAAATAAAAAATAAATTTTTTTTTTATAAAAAATATATATATATATATATATATATATATATATATATATTGCAATACTGTAGTAAAATTTAATATAA
>Ga0209700_103519_pt1 | contig 29852 bp, 22 predicted proteins | sample SiratroredBW_FD_187528 | JGI IMG/M metagenome (GOLD analysis project Ga0209700, IMG submission 187528) | Root nodule microbial communities of legume samples collected from California, USA - Siratro red BW (SPAdes) (version 2) | ecosystem: Host-associated > Plants > Roots > Nodule | place: USA...
AAAAAGAATTAAAAAAAAAAAAAAAAAAAACTCCTAACTCGATAGAATAAATAACAAAAGCAATAATTGAAACTAAGAAAATAGTAAAAAAAGAAGTATGAATCAGTTTTTATTAAATAAATCGTCTAAAACTTTTTGAAGACGTAAAATCATTCTAAAAATCACAAATAATAGGAAACAAAAGGTAAAAGACATGATATAAATAATAGAAAATAAAGGAATGATGAATTGGTGGGTGCCCCATGCAAAGTCACCATTGACAATAACTAAACTAGTGCCATCCATTTCCTTATTTTGAAAACCCTATGTCTCCCCATCATTAAACTATAACTCATTATTTTCCTTTTCGCCTATTATCCCTTTCTACCTCATTATTGAGACATACTTTATTTACTATTTTTATATCTTTTTTCTCTTACAAACTTACACAAAACCTCTATATTATTTGAATAACATTAGATTAATGATTTCAAAAATATTATTACAATACACACCTCTATTCAATAAGGGTGATTATTATAGATGTAATAAAAAATCATGTACTATCTAAGAAAAACTTTAGGAATTCATGGCATTAGTCATTGCATATATAATAAAAAAATATTTTTTAATTGTTATAATTTTTTCACGTGTGTAAATATAAAGCTCAAAGAAAAAATGTTTAGTATTTTAGGTATTGAAAAGCATGGGAGAAATATCCAACGTGCTTAATGGGATCATGGCAATGATTTGGGAATGTGTATCACGTATTGTATTCTGAGTTTATATAAATAGATAGATATTTGGAATATCTAATTTTGCTTCAAAATGAAGAAAACTATTCATTCATTCTTCTTTGCCCTACAACTAATTATTCAACACCTAATAATTTATTATACCACTTTCGTTGTGGACACTCACACTGCAATCAACGCCAAATAAGAATTAACTACAAAAATAAGATTTTTAATCTCAAAATTAGTTATTTGTTTGTCAAAATTATAAGAATTTAAAACTAAAATAATTAATGTTCAATCATTTTTAGAACTAAAATTATAATTGAACAACTCTAGACATTAATTTGATCTGGAAAATTTTAAACAAAATTGAGGCCAACAAAGAAAGTAAGATTATGAAGTCCATCAAAGTTGTTTGACAAGTATACGTAGCCCATTCGTATCTTTCATTATTTTGGAGTAACAAACTGTTTTCAATTATTTACTCATTAATCTTAATTTGGAAAAGTTTGTTTCTCTAATCTTTTATTATTTTAGAGTAATCACATTTTCTTTTCTTAATTACTCTTTTATCTTAATCTGTGTGAGAGAAAAGAGACCTCATTTCCGTTAAGGAAGAGGCTGATCCACAGTGCTGAGTGGAGCATGTAGCGGATACGAAAGCAACGGTCAAGATCGTTGCAACTAGTCAAATCCAATGGTTGAAAAGGCGTCCGTACAAGCTCAAACTTATCGACTAACAACGGTGTAGAAGGGTCCACGTGTCCAGTAGATAAAGGCTTATTAAGCCTCTGATCCAACGGACCCTGCTCATCCCATTCTTCCATTTTCTCTTCACTCAGAAGTCAACTGAAAGCAGAGCAGACAGTTGAATTCGTTGAGCCTTCGGAATCGTTACTGAGTCCATGGCTGACTCGGACAACGACTCGGGGGGAGCGCCGAACGCCGGGAACAGCGGCTTCAGCGAGTTGTCGCCGCGGGAACAGGACCGCTTCCTTCCAATCGCCAACGTCAGCAGGATCATGAAAAAGGCTCTGCCGGCGAACGCCAAGATCTCCAAGGACGCCAAAGAGACCGTGCAGGAATGCGTGTCGGAGTTCATAAGTTTCATCACCGGCGAAGCTTCCGACAAGTGCCAGCGCGAGAAGCGCAAGACGATCAACGGCGACGACCTTCTGTGGGCGATGACCACCTTAGGATTCGAGGACTACGTGGAGCCTCTCAAAATTTACCTCCAGCGCTTCCGCGAGATCGAGGGAGAGAAGACCGTGGCCGCGCGCGACAAGGACGCCGCCGCCTCCGCCGTCAGCGGCTACGACTATTCCCCGTCCTCCGCCGGCGTAGCCATGATGCATCACCCGGGACACGTCTACGGCTCCCCCGCGTTCCATCAAGTGAGTGCCGCTCCGGTTATGGGTAAGCCTGGAGCTGGAGCTGGGCCTGGGCCTGGGCCCACTTATCCTGCCCCTGGTAGGCCCAGATAGATACACACATATACATCGACGTGGTCCTCTATTTGCCACTCCTTTTTCTTATTAAAAATCATAAAAAGCGCGTATGCATGACTCATCATAACAAAGACTAATGCATGATTAATTAATTGGAGATTTGCGTTAATTTATTTAATTAAACTGTGAAGTGAAGAAATATGAACCAATTTTTGGATTGGGGCACGCACTCTGTAAAGTTAACACAGTGACGAGTGGGTGGGTTAGTGTTGTTACTGTTTCTGTGTCCGTTTCTGTTTCTATCATACTACTTTTTTTTTTTTCTTTTTTGTACAACATTGTTATCATTATTTAGTTACCTCCAATGCAAATTCTCAAACATTCCCAATCATGTGTACATAATAAACTCATCACTGTAAACATATCTGTTCAAGCTACCATTTCTGCTATAATCAAAAATGGGAGATGCAACGGTGCTTTTACTTGTTCCATTATTTTTCCTTGGGCCTTACTTTTGGGCTTCGCTTTCTATTGTAGGTTGACAAATTCTTCCTCCACCTCCATACCCTCTTCCTGCATTCCCATATAAAATTTTAATTCCATAACTGTCCTTGTTAAAATTATCCAAATACCTTTCTTTTTATTAAGCAACTTTGGGCACCCGGATCCATCCGTTATTATTTTTCGAAAGCCTCAAATCCGGTTCATAAATTGTTAACCAGTGGACTTCATCCGGTTTGTTATTATTTTTTGAAAGCCTCAAATCCGGTTCATAAATTGTTAACCAGTGGACTTCATCCGGTTTGTTGTTGTGAATCGGATAAAGGGTGTCATCCGGTTCACATTTTTTCAAATTTTTTTTTAAACTGCATTGTGACATATTAGTGAGGAGCATTGATGTACTTGAAAGTAAAAAAAGAAATTAATAGTCTCTTCTTTTGCTGTTATGTTTACTTCTCATTCCAATTTCCAACCCCAACCCCATCTTAAATGAAGAGTCTCTCCTCTCTCCTGCTGCATTTCATTAATTCATTGGTTCAAATGAAGAGTCAAAAAGAGTCTCCTCTGCTGCATTTCAGACAGAGTGTCTCTTTGACTCTTCATTTGCCTTAATTAAATTAATTTAATTTTATGAAAGCCAATGAATCAATGAATAAATTCGTGGAAATGAGAGACTCTCCATTTAAGATTTTAAGATGGATTTAAGATTTTAAGATGGGGTTGGAAATTGAAATGAGAAGTAACTCTTCATTTCTTTTTTACTTTCAAGTATTAATTGGATGGTGATAGGTAACAACTAACCAACTCCTCTGCTCCTCCCCAATCTATATTAATTTTAATTGGTGGTGATAGGTAACAGCTAACCAACTCATCTGTCACAGTGCATTTAAAAAAAATTGAAAAAATGTGAACCGGATGGCATCCTTATTCGGCTTACAGATTTACAAACCACAGATTTACAAACCGGATGAGGTCCACCTACCACCCATCCGGTTTGCAATTCACAAATTTACCTTATGACAACCGGATGGGGTGGCGTCTGGTTCACAACTTACAAACTAGATGGCACCCCCCATCCAGTCCATCCGGTTAACAATTTATGAACCGGACCTCAGGCTGTCCGGTTCTCAAATTTCAAAAAATGAGAACCGGATGGCTTCATTCGGGTGCCCTACCAGAAATTTCAAAATTACTTAATAAAAAAGGGATATTTAGGTAATTTTAACAAGGACAGTTGTGGAATTAAAATTTTGTATGGGGGTGGAGGAAGAGGGTATGGGGGTGGTGGAAGAATTTGTCTTGCAGGTTGTGGTGGGTTTGCTACGAGCCCAGAAAGCCCAAGACTATACATCTTGTAATGGAATCATACTTTTGTTTACTGCCATTTTCAATTCATCAAGATAAAGTACTGGTGATTAGAGTTTGGAACGTTCATAGACAGAGTGACAACTGAAAAATTGGATAAAAAATTTGAAAAAATCAACCTTTTTTTCTGTATTGAATTGAAATTCGAATTTGATTTAAAAACGCACACACATACATTATTCAAAAATTTATAATATTAATCATATTTTTTATAAATTTGTAAAATTTTAAAATAACTTATAACTTAAATCTAATTATGGAAAATTTAGTTAAAGCTGTGTTTTTTTTATCAATTATTTGAATTAAAATACATAAATATAATTGTTAAGATTTTTAGGTTTATACTATTGTTCCATATAAAGCGACGTATAAACGGAATATTCGATATATAAACTTTTTTATTATATTTATTATTTGTTTAATGTTTTTTCAAAAGTGAAGATCAAACTGAAGAACGATCCGATCTGAAGTACTTTAAATTAAATTTTAGCTCAAATGGATGCAACGATGAATTAAGAAAATTAAAGTAATTGCGAGGATGATTCTTTTATTCAAAATCGATTCCATCTAATGTACAAACACCCGTAATTAGAGTATGATTTTTGTTTATTTACATTTACTTTTATTTTTGAATATCGTTATTTTTATTTAACTTCTCATTTGGTTAAAATTAGACAAGAAAGCTATAATATTTTAAACATAACGGAATCTCTTGTAATTAAAACAATCGGAAAGGGAAAAATTGCTCTTAATAAAAATAAATGAAAAGACAATAATTTTTTTTATGTTTTACGAAAAAAATCCTATTACAATAATATAAAAATATTTAATAAATAGTGGTTGAATTGAAGGTTTAGGTTTATTGTACAAAATTTCTATTATTTATGTTCAAGGAGATAAGATATTTTTAATTTTTTTTCAGCAAATGAACAAAAGATATTTTTCAGTTGTTGTGGAAAGAAGAAAGATTGCGATGTTATAGAAGCATGTCTCTCTTCTTCTCACTCCTCATCTTCTCTCCCCATTTGGCATAACAGTATCAAAATCGAATCTTTGTTCGAAAGATGGCTTGCTCCAGCTTCCTCTGCCCCGTAGCTTTTAGCCTCTCGCAAAAACCACTTCAATCCACCTTTCTGCATTCCTCCGTCAACCCCTCTTTTCTCACACTCAACATTCTTCCAAAGAAATTGAGAAAACCCCACCAACTGAGAAGCCTTGTGGTGGCCAAATCCAATGGCAGTGACTCTGCCGATGTTCCTGACCGTTTGATTTCAGCACTCTGTTACTTTTACCCCTTCTTTGATGGGATACAGTACGGAAAGTATGTAATCACTCAGTTCTACCCTGTTCAGGCCATTATTCAACCACTGGTTCCTGCAATAAGAGTTTTCAAGAGCTTCCCCTTTAATGGGTTCCTTGTGTTTTTGACCCTTTATTTTGTTGTGGTGAGAAACCCCAATTTCAGTAGGTATGTGAGGTTCAACACTATGCAAGCCATTGTCCTTGATGTGCTGTTGATTTTCCCTGACCTCTTGGAAAGAGGTTTTAATCCCAGAGATGGGTTGGGGTTGGATTTGATGATGAGTTTGGATAGCACAGTGTTCTTTTTCCTCTTGGTGTGCTTGGTTTATGGTTCTTCTTCCTGCTTGATGGGTCAAATCCCCAGATTGCCCATTGTTGCTGAGGCAGCTGACAGGCAGGTTCTTTGAATCACCAACCCATTATTATTGATAATTTACTTGTATAGCAAAGCAACTTAAGCCTAGGTAGTGGAAAAGTTTGCATTTTCACTTCCATAATAGCTATCCTAGAAAGCTTCTGCCAAACGGATTTTAGTCGTTTATTACATTTCTGGATTCTAGTATGTCTTTCTAAACCAGGATTGGATTATTGTAAGACGATGAGAAGCTTCCCTTTCCCCATTGTTAATTGAATTCAATGTTTTTTCTCTCGCTGAATGTTTATGGCTTTTGAGTTGTCGCGTTTCTCGCACACAAAGACACATTAATTTCTTAGTTCTTACATTGTAAGGTTTTAGTTTGAGCTATGTGAGAGTTCAGACTTCAGAGTGGTGTTTTTATACAATGGTTATGTACAAGGGTGGACGAGGCACAAATCAAGGTACTTTGGTAATGTTAGAATATTTTTCTATTGATATTTTTGTATCTCCATATAGTCTTCTATGTTGATAAACTTTTCTACATGTGACGGAGCCAAGGCAACCCAGAGAAATCGTTTGCTTCATACGTAGACAGCAATGCAGCTGTGGATAGTATTGAACTATTAATGCCAGTTTTCTCTGCCTTTTTCTGAAAGCATGAAACCAATTTGTTATGTTGGTTGTTATTCGAAAAGTTAGTAATTATTGAGGTACCCATATCCTTATACTAGATCTCAATGCATTTCATTAGTTTCTCTTCTATCTTTTATAGCTTAACACATGTAGAGTGGTCATGATAGAGTGTGAGCCCGACTTGAATGTGAATGTGGTAAGAATTCCTTAAATATTTATGACAGGACTTGGATAGTTCCTTAATCGATATGACAAGCTTTTCTGAGATACAGGATGGTGTCAATGCTTGAAGGTGGTGGGACTAGGGTAACCCTAGAGAGGTTTAATCAATCTTCATTTAGCATCTAAAGGTGTTACATGCAGTAGAAATTCTGATGTGTGAATGTAAAGTTCCATCACTCTTCCCAAGTTTAGGAGGGCTTGAGGATTGACAACCCTTAGCACTTATGACTACATATCAATGGAAACTTCATTATGAAATCAAAGGATAACAGTATGTGAATATATAGCCTTGAGTACAATCTATACTAGTCTTGTCTTTGGTCTCAGTATCCACTTAAAAGGGCAATTGGAATTCCATTTTTATATTGCTGCACTCCTTTCATTATTTATCTGTTGTCTCAAATAGGTTCAAGAGATGTCCCTCAAGTGGGATATATGGGTAACTGACTACCTTTCCATGTTTATGTTGATAAAAAAGCAACTGCATAAAATTTGGTTGCAGAGTTCTATTCTTGACCTCACCTATACTATCTGTGATTAACTACACAATACTCATGTATTGTGGCTGTTGTTCTTGAAAAATGCACATAGGCGTTGGAACCGTATCGACTACTCTTAAACTCACCTGGTCTAATATCAAACGCTCGTTAACATTATGTTTTGAAACGCTCTTATTTATTTCCTTTCATTGTGATGTAAGGGCTGCAAGCAAAGCCATTTCAAGTTAACATGCCTCTTCGCGCTTCTGTTCTGTTTTGTTTCATACCCTCTCTGCGACTCTCATTGGAAAAATGTTATGATGTTTTTTTCACTGAAATAATATGTTAAAACTTTCAAGACATGCAATTTTCTATTTTAGGGTGAACACTGGATATGGTAGTACTTCACCGAAACCAACAAATCGTACAAACCAAGACTCAATAATTGGCTAGTTGAGACTTCACCTCTTTATTTTCAATATAAATAATCCTTGTCCTTTGAGTTTAGTTTGAGAAGTAGTCAATGCAAAGTTATAATTATATTAAAGATTAATTAACAGCTATTTCATGTATAATTTTAAAACTCAACAAATCTTATTTTTATTATACATCACAATTTATCATTAGATACTAGTTTAAAAAATATTTATATTGTTAGTTAAATTCTTTAATGTTTAATCTTACGACACTGGTTTGTTAAATCTTCATTTATAGTGGTAGTTTTGTGCCATACAACCGTTTATTTTCCTCTACTCTAACTACACGCGTATAATTGGTGAAATTCTCAAATTTTCAAGTAAACCTTAACTAGAAGAGTGGCTATGAATTTTTTTTTTTCTTGTAATAATTTAAATGAAATCATATTAACAGAAGAGATATTTTCATACAACATTTTTATAATATTTTCTACTACATTTTTTTTAATTACAACAGCATCTACAATTATTGACAATCAAGGATCTATGATGTCGGATCTAAAATGATCCTTAACTTTTCCTTTCATCCTAAGACTATAAACAACACAAAGCAGCCAAATTCAGAGGAGAAATATAAAAGAAGAGAAAAGTGTGATGAGGGGAGCCAGAAATGGTAGAATCATAGAAGCAGGGCCATGAGCTTTCCCATAAGGCACGTAGGTGTAGAGATTAGGAGGGGCATAATAAGGATTTGGTGGTCCATAACCATAACCAAAAGTGTAAGGAGCAGGAGGGGTACAACACTGAACACTTCCAGCAGGAGGACACTTGGATTGGCCTTGTCCTGTCTTGTGTGGTGGTGGTGGAGGAGGAGGAACACCATATATAAAGTAACCAGAAGGTGGTGGTGGTGGTCCTCCATAAGAAGGATAATCAGAAGGACAGTTCTCACAAGAAGTTGGGGTTGGGATGACATCAGCTAATGCATCCCCATAAGCTGTAAGATCAAAGTTGGACTCTGATAATAACCAAAGGGCTATACCTACAATAGCCACAAACTTTGTTCCCAACATCTTCTCTTCTCTAAACCTTAATGTTTTACTTGCTTTAGACTAGGAAAATTCATTTATAAGAAGCAATGATGGGGATTGCAATGATGAGCTTACAAAAGCTTTAGGGGAAAAGAGTGTTTTAATACAGTGTAGGATCTTTCTCTTCTTTTAATACAGCACATATGTCTTCATATTATTGAACTAACACACACTAATGCCCTCCACTTTGCATGACTTTGTGCTAACTGATTGATCAAGTTTACAACCTTTCTTTTTCACTTCTTCTTTTTCTATCTATAAAGATTATTTTAGACCTTGTCATTTTCATCTTAGATAAGGCTGTGCTACCGTTCATGATGGAATTCCTCACCATGAATTAAAAGTTAAATTATAACTTTAATTTCCAATATGCGATTTTTGTCGGCTTATTCTTGTAACGATTTTAGTTCTTATGTTTGAAAGAACATGTGATTTTGGTTAAATCCTGAATTTTACGTATATTTATTTATTTTATTCTACAGAGATTAATTTTTAAACTTAACATATTCATGTTATCATAAAATAATTAAAATACTTTTAATAATAATAATAATAATAATAATAATCTAGAGTTACAGAATTGTACATTTGCATGTTATAATAACAAGGATTCTTCACTCAGTATTTGCAATTGATTATATAAATAAGGTCATTTTATTTATCCGCAAATTTACAACACAGAATTATTTGTTCATTGAAAATGGGCTCAGATAGTGGCAATGGCTCGTGCAAAGACCCATATGTCACACAGAATGTAATGAAAAACAATAGTAATTACTTATTATTTAAGTTCAAGTATAATTGTTGATCTCTGATGTAGTCAATCACTTCATCCGCAGTAAGGTATTTTATTGATAATCCTCTTGCAATGCAATCCCTGAATAGTAAAAAAGACAATGAAAATTGAACAACGTCTCCCTTTTTTAAATTATCGTCCAGTAACTATTGAAAGTAAACAAGGTCATAACATTACCTTACTCTGGTTGAGCTGATTTGATTTGGTACAAGTTCATCCACAACTTTGATATTATCCTAAAAGATTGCAGTGGAAAATTTAAATATGCATAAAAGCTGAGTAGCAAACCAATTCATTCTTGTTCATTGGTAAAGCATAGCAAAACCCAAGACAAACACTTAAGTTTGGTCCGAGAGTTGTTTCCTTAATGAATATTTGAAAATATTTATCCATATGAAGGTATATGTCATGGTTCACGTATACAAGCCAAACAGGAAGATCAAGTATACACTTAAATAGTATCCGAAAGCATGTCAAACAGAATGTCAGGAAGGTTTTACTGTGAGAAAGTCTCAGACTCCGACACCTCAAGCAAAAGGAGTGCATTGGATAAAAGCTAATCAATGATCAAGGTTGAGAGGAATTGATCAGTTCTAATCAGTCACGGCAACAAAAAACCATGAGTGCTAGCAGCGCACACAAAGGTAATAAATTTTAGTTATTAAATTTGAAATTCCCGTGTTGATCAACACGCCTTTATATGTGGTACATCACAATTTGACCTTGATACGGTTAAATACAAATGATATTTGAAAATGTCCAAAATTGATAAACAACATTTCGTTTTAAACACGTATAGGGAAATAGAAAGAGATCAAGCTCGAAATGTGAAATACCTGATTCTCATTCAGAATTTCATTTTCAGATATAGTCTTCTCAACATCTTGTCCTTCTCTGCTAATGCACACTACTCCATAATCTTTGCATATAGATTTAACCTAAAGCACAAGACAAAATTATAGTTGATTGTTTCCAAAACCTGGGAAATCAGTATTCAGCAAAATATGTGGCAATTCAATCTATTTATCCACTAATCACCCAATCAATCCATTACCATAAATCAATCTATCCATTCAATTACAAAAAAAAAAACACTAAATAGATTACTTGAACTGGATCACCATGTGTTGTTGGATTGATATTTTGCAATGCATTTAATATCAAGTAGTTCAATTGCTCCAAGTTAATTACTTTCTTTATGAAACAAATCTTGAGTCTATGGTATTTGGGTATAAGAATGTGAATAACTATTAAACTTTATTTTATAAAACTATTGTTAGAAAAAAAATATAATGGATGGTTATCCAATTCATTAGTTTGACACTCCTAACTATATTCCACCCATTTCTGACAATAAAACACCACAAAATCAATCTAATTCGAATGAATTTGAATTCCACGACCATTTAAGGTTCATTTGCCAAAATTATTAGGAGGGCAAAGTCTTGTTCCAAGAAATGTTAAATAACTCCACGTTAAACTAATCAGTGATAAACAATATTAGATTTTTCTATTCTATTGAATGCATAAGTACCTGGTCAGGAATCCAGAATCCAGGAATGCCAAAAGAATGAAGGAGATCAGAACCACAGAGAAGCATGACCTTGAGGGAATCTACACTAATCAATATAAATGCAAGTTATTGTATTGTTATAACGTTGTCAAAAACATGTATATTATTTAATGAAGGGAACTATAAATGCTCCTTTTAGATTAAATCACATTTAGATAGATGAACATATAGGATATATAACTTTTGAAGGCTTTAGCACCATACAGAACCAAGTTGCCCATCCAATCATGCATCTATATTGCACCAAGAAGTTGCAGAAAACATGTCAAAAAATTAAAATCCATATATTAATTATTCAAATCATAAAGTATTACTAGCACTAAAATTTTTTGAAGTTCATCAGCAGCAGGGATTAACATTAATGTAACTGGTATTTCATTCTTAAAAGGAATTAGGGACATGTTTGGGTAAACATGAAGAAGTTTATTTCATTTTTGCTTCTTATCTTCTTCTCTAGAAGTGTTTAAGAAGAAGTTCATCCGAACAGGCCCTAAGATAGTTGTTTCAGTTCACTTCTTCCCTTTGAGATAACAATTAGATTAATGTGATTTCATTAAAGGCTTGTTTGTCGAGCATACCTCTGGATACCAACCCCGTCTCACAAACAGAGTTGTAGACTCTGCAGAGAACAGTTAAAGTGCGTTGATATGTGCTCTGACTTGCCTGTAACAGTTTATGGCCAGATAAAAATGCAAAATATTAAGAAATAAGGTTGTCAAAGAGTAAAATATTTCTTGCAACACAATGACACCAGAGAACTGTCTCTCAAATTCGTTTCACATTCAAAGGGAGCAGAAAGACATGTGCAATCTAGCCGATAGAAAGAGTAAGTTACCTCCCATTGATCAACCATTACAAAATCAGAACTTTTGCAGGCTAGATGGCATAATTGTATTCGATGTTTAGCAGATATCAGGCCCTATATAAACATACAAGTGAAATCCAATTAGACCAACATGTGGCAGTGAAACTAATAGCAAGACTTAACGTATGATTTGATCTCTTTGCTGAAAAAGTAAATTGAAAACTCAGTTGTGTTTTAATCTCAAATAGATTGCTGACTGACTCTCAATAATTTCAGTTTTCCCCCGAGCTATGTTTTACTTTATTCAATCATTTATTTTGCTAACAAGTTTTACACTCTCTCAAGTATGAATATAATAAATGGATAATGTTTTTCTCTCCTTGCTTGACAACAACATACCTTTTTCTTGTATGCATCGTTCACAGGAGACAAGTAACCTCCAATTACACAGTAGCCGTCTGAATTCAACGCATCTCTAGCAAGCTCTGAGGATAATATCCAAAAAAATACTTTTTTGTTGAAAAAGATCAGACAAGCAGAAAATAAATGAAAATTAAATGAGAGGGAATATTTTGATCATATAATCCCATTCTCACTTCATGCACTGTTGGCTACTACAGTATTGAGAAACCAATGCACATTGATTCTTTTCGCATGATGTATATGAGATCTTAATACCCCCTCCCCCTAATTCTTCTGTACTCAACAGCAAAAAAGAAAAATATCAAATTTTCAATAATCAATACTTTCAAAAGTGAAGGTACAATCAAGATGTCAGTTCTTTATTTCAAGTTTCATAAGCGCCAAAGCAGTATCAATGTCACAGGGGAGAGGACCAACAAATTTCTACAGCGCACGAGATGAGAACAAAGCAAAGAATCTGAGCTCTAAAACTCAACTCACCAAACATGCGTAAATGCATGAAAGTAGGTGGATTAAAGCTTCCAGTTGCCACCAGAATTACGTATACCTTGTTTCTGTTTTATCGGGACAGAGAAAAAGAATGTCATAATTCATGAAAAGGTTAACAGAAAACACCCCCACAAAATTACCCAAAACAAATAAAAAAATAAAAAAATAGTACAGGAACATACTTGGTCGTGTTTCCAGGGGCGGATTCATTATTAATCAAATTTAAAGCCAATTTATCCAGTGGCAGTGGAACATCCATGACCTGAAGCCATCAAAATACCATCATTGCCGAAATCAAAATCAAAAAACTAGTTTTTTCCTTGATTAAGTGAACTTGAAATTCCAATTTCAAGCACTAAATAGAATACAATATGTGTTTTTATTCAGCTAAACGTGAAGATATATGAGAAAGCAGATATAAACCTGTCACTAACAGCTAATTCACAAACTCGTACTTTTCAAACAAATTTAATTTGATGAGAATAAGGTGCAGGTGATTGTTGATGAAGCAATGGAAGAATTAAAGTTACACAACATATAAAAGCAGTGAAGACTGAGTGAATTTGCTAAAGGGATAGAGTGAATTTGCTAAAGGGATAGAGTGAAAAATGTATATAAAAAAAGGAATTTGGATTTGCCCTGTGATTGCAATTAGAGAAGAAAAGAGATATTGCAGTGAATCATAAAGAAATGAATTAAAATTAGAGAGAGAAGGAACCTGGGTGTGTTGCTTGAGAAAGAAAGTTCATGAAACTTTATTTCTTTGTTTGATGAATTCGGTTCCTTCAAAGAAGGCGTCAAATTCCAAATTCCAATATTCCATTTCCATGCCCATACCATACTTCACGCTTATTCTTTTTCAGACGGCTTCTTCCTGCACCTCCATACTCTCTCAGTGTACCAGCATAGGATTACTAAAACTACAATTTTACCCTCTTCATTTTCTTCATCTTTCTAATTGCACCCCTCTTCATCTAATCATCACTTAGATGGTATAAAATACATCTGAAATTAAAAAATTTATAATACAAAAATTCTATAATTCAAAATATAAAAAAATTATATTTAAATTATATAATCTAGAATATAAACAAATTACACAATTTAAAATATAAATTGATATTTTGTATTACATAACTTAAAATATATAATTTTTTTATTTCAGAATGAATTTAAAATATAATCTGAAATAAAAATATTATATTATAAATTATATAACACAGAATATAAATCTTTAAAAAATATTTTAATATTTTTCGAATTATAAAGGTGAAAAAGAAAAGGACGGAGGTGCAGGAAGAAGACGTCCCTTTTTCAACACAACTGAATTAGACAGGCCAATAAAGATCGCTTCTTCCTGCACCCAATGCTTTCCTCCTGCATCCCATAAAGGAATGTAAATCACTGTTTTACCCTTAATAAAAAAAAAAAAACCAAACCCTAAATCCCCTCTCTTCATCTTCTCCGAGTGAGTTAGTTAGAATTAGTATTTTTTTTTTAATTTAATGAGAAATAAATAAACAGTGTTTTCCCAAGGGGGGGCAGAGAGCGAGAGTGTGGAAATGGTGGGAAAAGTGCGACAATGGCGATGCGTTCGGAATTGGATTCATTACCGGAATTGCAGATGCATTCACGAGGGCCCAGACACCGTGGAGGAGCTTCTAGACAGGCACCTCGCCAAAAACAAAAACAAAAACGACAACGACGAGTTCGAGACTCGGCGGCAACTCACCAGCACTCGCCGCGAAGCGCTCAGTCTCTACCGTGACATTCTTCGGGCCACCCGATTCTTCACGTGGCCCGATTCCAGAGGCGTTATCTGGCGCGACGTGCTCCGACAAAATGCCCGAACAGAATTCGAACAGGCCCGCTTCGAAACCGACCCGGCAATCGTGACCGGACTGCTCATAGGGGGCCGCGAAGCCCTAAATTCCGCTGTCGATAAGCTCGTCGAGAAGAATAGACACCACCTTCAGAAAGATAATTCCTTTGACTCCCATCCACGCTGATTTATAAGGTTAACGCAATTTTTCACGTGCGGGTTCCTCCCAATTTCTGTCAATTTATCGCACCCTAATTACCAGGGTTGTAGGATTAAAGATGTATTGTTCCTGTGGTATTTGGATCGAAAGGTTTCCCTTTCTTTGCATCTAATAAGCACGGGTGAAAATTTGATTCCTTGGCCTAAACGCTTTATGTGATTTTTTATGTACCAAATTTTCTTTGTTTACAAATGTTTTTGAAAGGTGAAAATGTCTTCATGTTTGCTCCCAATACCGTTTTAATTGGAATGATGAGGATTCTTGACTTTGAACTGCTTCTGGAGCTTCACAACATTTGAAATTGCGGGTCTTGAAAGTGAAGGATTGGATTCGATCAATCATTTTGTGATATGTTTTCAGGGGAAGAACAAAATTAAACAAGCCTCTCCCTATTATTTTCACACTTGGCATTTCTTTTACATATCCTGTTGTTCATTGCTAATTCTGTGATTAAATCGTTAAAATTCATTGCCAGACACCAATCGCTACTTAAAGCAATTCTTACTGTCCTATGGAAGCAACCTTTTGCCCCCTTTCCTGAGGTGATTTGGATTTTGGTTTGCAAGAGAGACTATCTTTTCATGTGGGATATCCTCAAGCAGCATAATTGCGGTTTGACATTGTTCTTTCTGATAGGGCTCTGACTTGTATGAGCATCCTGTTCATGATGATCTAAGAGTTATTTGAATGATTAGTACATTTTGATGTGTATTTCTTTTTAAAAAATTAAGTATTGACAGAGATAACTTTGCATTTCACTTTTGAAATGCATAATTAACTAGGACTGAATTAAGGAATTTGGTTAGGATTAGTAATACATGTTGACTGAAGTACAGTTAAAATTTGACTGAAGTACAGTTAAAATTTGACTGCAGTAGTTTTTATTTGATTAAACTTATTTACTGATGCATTTATTGGTAAATGTAGGGATTGGATTAGGAAGGGCCCGTTGTTCAGACATTTGTTGTAGAATATCAGTTCAATCACGCAGCTGCTAAACTCGCATAAAAAAATGTTCTATATCAAAATTACCTGTGTAATAACATTACTAATGTGTTTGGAATGACGGGGAAGTTTTGCTTTGTTGTATAGAGAATACGGGAATTTGGAATTTTGGAATTAGACTGTGGTAGTGCTAATGAAACTTATTTAAATTGATTGCTTATCGTGTTTCCTCCCAACATTTAATTAGCCTATTTTATGTAGCCTCATAATAAATAACAAATACTTGGAAAGGAGAAAAAAGGTCAAAAGTTTCACAACACAACGAAACGAATTTACTTGCATAGCATGAGTGTGTACTAAAATTACTTGTACGTCTTTTAGAAGAAAAGCCATACAAGTACGCGACGTAACAGAATATTGATGGCGATTAACTGAACTTATGGTTTGTCCTCGTTATTCAGCATTCGTTTCTCATCATGCTCATAAATTCCTCATAATTAATTTTCCCATCCTGCAAAATCAAAACCAACTCTACTGTAAGTCACAATTCACATGAAGTGCATTAGAAATACGAGAGAATAACCATACAACACACTTTGTCTGAGTCTACATGCTCGAAAACTTCATCTATCGCAGCTTCATCTCCCATTTGGTGTTCAGTGATAGCTTCCCTAAGTTCATCTCCTGTTATATAACTGTTCAAATGGAAACACAATTTCAATTAAGCAAGAATTAATAAGATTCAAAACTAAAAAATAGACGAAAATCTTGTAACTGTATTTCTGTACCAGACCAAATTCCGCTTCCTTTCAAGACCTTACCAAACTCATTATATGTTCTAAATGTATATATTACGATTAAGCTTATAAATTTAATTAACTGAGGACTAACCCCTTGTCATCCTTGTCAAAGTATTGAAAAGCCTTGAACAAATTCCCCGCCTTCTCCAGTTTATGCCGATCCATGGTGGCAGCAACGAATTCACAGTAGTTAATTGTTCCGTTTTTGTCATCACCAATCTGACAGTGCACGCGAAGAAGAGCATATAACACAATTCAGTCTTGCTTAATAAATAGAGAAAAAGCTTAACTGTTTTAATTTTTCTTATTACCATGGACTGAACTTACTGCATTCAATAGCTGCCTTATTTCAGATTCACTAAGTAGGGAACCCAACCTGGATAATCCAGCTTTGAGTTCTTCAAATGTGATAGTGCCACTGCCATCAGTATCCATACTGTTGAACATTTGTCTCAGGCCCTTGGTTTCTTCCTCTGAAAGATTTTCTGCTATTACCTTCCATGTTCAAAAATAAGACATCCTTTTAGTCAAAGTGTATTTTATTATTTACCTCATTTCTGTCGTATCAAGCAAGTGTATGACGATTTTTTATAATAAAACTTTCACTTAGCGAGGTATTTGATCAAATTTTACGCACGACTGGAAAATTTGACAGACCTTCAAGGCAAGCTTCTTCATCTGGTTCATTGCTTTGAACCGTTTCATCCTAATTAAAACAGCACTGTCTGGATGCTTTTCTGATGCTTCACCACCTTCTTTCAACCATGGATGTTCTGGTTCAAACACAATTTGATTTACTTGAATATTTAAAGTTGGTAATCCTGTCTGATAATTAACATGTATAGCTAGATAATAGTTAAAATTCTGTATTGCCTGTGACAAAATATTTTCGGTGCGTGGAAAGAGGTGAGGAGTGATGAAAGCATCAATCATTGTTATCTGACACTAGTCCAACTACCGAAACGTGGCAACAATAGAACATATTTACCTAGGGCCACATCAGCTGTAATCCGTTCCTTTGGGTCATAAGTAAGCATTTTTCTGATCAAATCTTTTGCAGCTTCCGATATAGAAGGCCACGGTTCGCTGTCCATATCTAATTTATCACCCAAAGCACCAACTGTCTTGCCTTTCTCGGTTTCTGAACCAGACACACAAGTCATTAAATCAAGAAATATAAAGCTAAAGCAACATATATTTAGGTATGAAGCATGTGTTAAGAGAGCTGCTAACGTATTTAATTATTTGAAATTTAGTTCAGAATCATGAAATCATAAACCAGAGTAAACAAATAAGGAAACAAAGACTTGCATAATCTTATAACTTTTAATAAACTTCCGTCAATGATAGAAGTTATATCTAAAAAACCGTGTTAAGGATTGTACAAGCTATTAAGTGTTAGACAAGAAACATGCAATGATGCAATCACGTATGACATTTCTCAAATGGCTGACAATCCCTTAGTTTTTGAATCATAAACAAGGCTAGCAGCTGCAACAATTGTTCCAAATGATGATTTAAATTTCTTTGTGTACTGTGACACAAAACTGAGTGGTGCATGCATTGTACTTACCATCCCAGAATGGAGGCACCCCACTTAAGAGGATGTATAAAATGACTCCTGCATTCCAAACATCTATCTCCTTTCCATAATTCCGTTTCAAAACCTCTGGAGCCACGTAATATGCATTTCCAACAATATCTTTATATACCTCACCTGTACAATTATTTAGTATTATCAAATACTTAGACTAAAAAAGACTTCTGATACGAAAAAGTATGGCAATGGTTTGTTTTTTTGGTCACGGGGGAAATTGTTGTATATATGATCTGTTATCAACCCCAAAAGTAAACGACGTTACGCCAAGACTCTGCCACCCGGGATAAATAAAAAAACGTTTCGTGACACCCCGTGCTACTAGACACCTAAACAGAGAAAAGGTAAAAGAAAGAGAAATATAAATGTGACAAATGAAAAATGAAGTGTTTACACTATACAGGTAGCCAAAGAGTAGATACTAGTCCACCATATTTGTGTGCATTATTGATGTGATTGTCATTTTCAGATGGGACACACTTTGCTAAAGCTTCTAGACAGTGTCTTTATTTTGTGTGTTTCTGGCTTTGTTAAATGCTAATCTCACTCACACTGGTTATTGGTGTTCTAGATGACACCACTTCCATTCAACGCAACTGTTTATAAATTTTGCTTTAGCAATGAAATTAACTAGTTTTGAATTCATGAAAAAATTTGGGTAATTTACAGACCTTGATTTCTATTTTCAAACATTATCATTATATCAAAATATATTAAATTTTGTAACCAAAATATTTACTCTTGGTTCTTTAGTTATGAGGGCGGTGAGGAAACTCCTAAAGTGCAAAGAGCACAACGAAAGCAAAGCCGATAATAAACAATGAAGAGGATGGATGTGCATGAAAGTGGTAATAACCAGTGTGAAAGAAGACAGAGGATCCAAAATCCGTGAGTTTCAAAGGGGCATCCTCGTCCTTGGTGGCGAACAAGAAATTCTCTGGCCTGAGGTCTCGATGCATCACACTCATGAAATGGCACACGTCAACAACCCTCACAATCTGTCTCATCACTGTGGCTGCATCACGCTCGGAGTGTCTACCTTTGGCAATAATACGGTGAAAGAGTTCACCTCCACTGCACAATTCCATCACCAGGTGCACGTGGTGTCGGTCCTCGTAAGCCCCTCTGAACTCCACAATGTTGTGTTGCCCCGACAGATGCTGCAGAATCATAACTTCTCTTCTAAGATCCTTAACTTCTTGTGGCCCCTTCTTTGCTATGGATTTGCATGCATAGGCAATTCCCGTGGCCTTCTCTACACACAGATAAGTCACGCCAAAGTTGCCTCTTCCCAGCTCTTTCTTCATCTCGTACATGTGCTTTATTTTAACGTAAGGCTTCCCCAGAACAGTTCCTGTTTGAGAAGAACATAGGGTTGGCATAGAATGAGGTAGCGGAGGTGGAATGCGGAGGTTTTTGCGAGGTTGTTTGTAGGTGAGTTGAGGAGCAGAATCTGTGGAAGAAATTGGAATTTCATCGTCTGGTGTGTGTGTTAACACCTTCGAGAACCCCACTCCCATGCTTATCAGGCAACAGGGTTTTTTTGTTAAGCAAACTGAAGCAGCTTTTGCTTTCAGACCTTACATCTTCTTTGCTGTGGTGTGATTATTTGGTATTTCCACCTTTTCTGTTTTTCTTCCTTGCTTCCATCAGTGGGAAGAATATGAGCATCGATTCCAATCTGGATAATCAATCAATTATAGAAAAAGCAACTACATTAATAATTAATTAACCAAGAAAAAAGACTATATTCAATCCCAGAATACGAACATACGGTAAAATAAAAAATCACCAGGATAAGTAGAAGAGTAGTTTCTGAAGGCATCTGCTACTTCCTTCCTTTGATATCCATGCAGCACAGACTTATATCCTGCTATCAATTTTAACTAGAATTTGTCATCTGGCACAAAACCCCTTTGCAGCATTTCATCATGGAAACGGAATGCCTCTTTCAGATTGTCTAGAGACACATGCCCATTTATCAATGATGTGTACGTTGATCTATCGGGACTTATACCACTGTCAATCATCTTGCGTAATACCATCTCAGCCTCCCGCATTCTGCCTTGCCTACAATATCCACTAAGAATTGCATTATATGTGATAACATCAGGTAGTAGCCCATGTTCTTCCATTTTATTAAGCAAGACAAAAGCTCTGTCAAAGCTCTCTTCCTTTACAAAACCATTTATAAGAGTGTTATATGTAATGCAATCAGGAGCAACTCCGTCTAAAATCATTTTGTCGAAGAAGTCATTCGCCTTCGACATATTGCCAGTCCGCAGATAACCCTTAATAACGGTGTTGCAAGTAACCAGAGTGGGCTTAACACCTTTTTCTATCATTTCATCCCACACCCTGAATGCCTCACCCATAATTCCTAAACTGCAAAACCCATTTATCAAAATGCTAAACGACACATGGTTGGGTGATAACCCTCCACGCACCATATCACACCACAACTCCTTAGCCCTCTCCATTTCACCAATCTTGCAAAAGCCATCCATCAAAGTATTATAGGTCACAACATCCGGCTTAAGGCTCCTTTGAGTCATCGTCTCAAACAAATCAAGCGCCCTACTCATGTTCCCATCCTTACAATATCCATGAATGAGAGTGGTGAGAGTGTAGTAATCCGGAAAAACTCCCCTCTCCACCATCTCCTTAAACAACTCATCAGCATCACCGAGCATCTTCCCGTTGCACAACCCATTCAACAGAGTATTATAAGTAACCACATCCATCACACAACCCCGCGCAACCATCTCGTTCCGCACGTTCAACGCCTCAGCCACATTGCCATTTCTGCAATATCCATCAATAAGAATAGTATAAATCACAGTATCAGCAACCAACCCAGCATCCTTCATCTTCCTAAAATACTCCAAAGCCCTATCAAAACACCCATTTCTAGAGAACACCCCAATCACAGAACCAAAACTAATCAAATCAGGAACAACCCCACACCTTAACATTTCATCAAATACCTTCTCAGCCTCACGAATATCATCCTTCCTACAACTTTCCACAAGCAAGGGATTAAACGTGGCAGCATCAGGACTCAACCCCATCCCCAACATCTCATCCAAAGCCCTCCTCGCTCTCTCATAATCCCCTTTCTTACACAAACCATTGATAATAGCATTATAAGTAAAAACCCCAGGCTTCAAACCCACACCCCGCATTGAGTTCAACAACTCGAAAGCCTCAAACACATTCCCCTGACGACATTGCGCGCTGATGAGAGTATTAAACGTGACAACATCAGAGAAAACACCTTTGCCCTCCATTTGGGACAAGAAAACCTTAACCTCGTCGAACCTACCCTCTTTACAAAAAGCATTGACCATGATGTTGAGAGTGAATGCATTAACCGTTGTGCCACTTGCGACAACATCCTCGTACACCGTCCACGCCAAATCGACCCATCCCACCTTGACCAACGCGCCCAGTAGCGCGTTGGAGGCATTGATGGAAACGGCGAAGCCGCGCTGCCTTAGTAAGCGGAAGGCTTCGGCACCTTCTCGAAGCTTCCGTGCCTGGACGTAGGTTCTTATGAGTAAATCGAAAACGACAGCGTTTGTGGGAGAGGGAGAAGAAGAGGGTAGAAGGGAATCGATGAGCTGGGGACGTGAAACGCCGCGTTTTCTGATCATTCGGAGGAGTAGAGCCTGAGCTTCTGGAAGGTTCCGCGTCCAAACGAGGTGGTGGAGCGTGGGATTGGAAGGCGCGTGGGTGAAGTTGCGATGACATTGAAGAACTACCAATGGTGAAGGTCTGCGAATAAGCGCGAGTAGCTTCTGTGTCAACACTGTTTTCGCCATTGATGAAAATGGGAAGAACAACGGACACAGCAATACTTAACACTACAGATAACCAATAGAATTAAAAATTATGAATATTCAAACAAATAGTAGAAGAAAATAACTATGTTATTTCATTTTATTTTGCCATCTAATTGAAATATTAAAATAAAAAAATATTCTTTAAGAATTATTAGAAATCCTTTTCTGGTGGATCTTTAATTTCTAATCGGACCTGTTAAGAACCTTCATTTTAGGTTATTATTATAAAATTTATCTATAAGAAATTTGTTATATATCCAAACTTTACAAAATTTTCTATCGAATATTTTACTATATCAAGACAATCCATGAAGAAGAAAAAGATTTAATATTAAAATTTGATACTGATGGTGAAATGTTATTATTATTTTTCTTTCACAAATAACTATTGTTTTAAATACTTCATGCACTATTTGGACGAGATTTTAAAGTATATTTGATAAGTACTAGTTAAGAAATTGAAATTCTTTTATCAGAATATTTTGTGACTAGCTAGCAAGAAAGTTTTAGAATTACTAATATAAATCAAATTTTGTTATATTTCATATTATATATATATATATATATTGAATTATGCGTTAACAAAAATAATATTTATATAATTTTTTTGTATTATGTAGATGGTAATTTTGAAATATACAATTTCAATAAAGAGAAGTTGTGTTTTTGACGGATAATTTTTTTTATCAACGTAATACTGAAATCCTACTTATATAACAGTATTTTAGTTTAATAAAAAATATATACGAAATTTTTATTTTGAGGAGGATTTTAATTAGTAAAGTGATACTTAACATGCATGATTTTTTTTATAATTTTTCTTTTATTAAAGTCATCCTTTTTATATAAATATTTTTCTTTAATCAGATTCTAGTTTTAGTAATTTTCATCACCACTAAACGATTTAATGATTTATTAGATAGTAAAATCTATTTTTTTTTATTGGTACTCAATTTCATATAGACTTTATCAGTAAAGTTGTAAGCCTCGATCATGATAAATTCACTTATACTATAAAAGAAAACATGTTTAAAGAGAAAATAAACTCTCTTATGGATCTCAAGTAAGTAAACTCTGAAAATTAAACAACTACCTCTCCAAAAACCCAAAAGCATTAAAGATTTAAGATTGGTGAAAATTTGTGCCTTTCAAACTTGACACAATCATTTTTTCCCAATAATAAATATTATTATTTTATTTTAGAATTTTTGTTTATATTTTTACTTGTTAAATATAATATTTTATTACTAAAAGGAGTTTTAAGGTGGGAGTAAGTGAAAAAAAAATAAAAATTTGAGGTGTAGTCTATGATGAAAAAATAGAAAAGTAAAGTTTATGGTGGCTCCCATACTGATAGAAAGTGTTACAGAGACACTTCTCCATTAATCGATCGATTTCTTGTTGATTCTTGGAGAAGAAATGGGCACGTGCATGTGCATGCTTCTCTTCTTCATCTTCATGCTCTTCTTCGTCGCCTCCTTCTGTGAGGTCTCAGCCACAGAAAACAACGTCAGCTTCCACTTCTCTTCTTTCACTCTCAACAACAACATCACCCTTCTCGGCGATTCCTTTCTAATCACCAACGGCGCCGTCAGACTCACCAACACCGCCCCCACTTCCAGCACCGGCGCCGTCATCTACACCTACCCTATCTCACTCTTCCACCCTCCAACCGCCACCTTCGCCTCCTTCTCCACCACCTTCTCCTTCTCCATCAACAACCTCAACCCCACCTCCTCCGGCGACGGCCTCGCCTTCTTCCTCTCCCCCAACACCACCGCCACCAACCTCTCCCTCTCCTCCCCGCTCGGCCTCCCCTCTTCCTCCTTCATCGCCGTCGAGTTCGACACGCGCCTCGACTCCTGCTTCGACGACCCCAACGAGAACCACGTCGGCTTCGACGTCGACGCCATGAAGTCCCTCAAAACCGGTGACCCCATCTTGCACGGCATCGACCTCAAGAGCGGCAACACCATCATCGCATGGATCGATTACAACGCCGACCAAACTCTGGTCACCGTTTTCTTGAGCTATTCGCTTCCGAAACCCGTCGACCCCGTCCTCTCCGTCAAGTTCAATCTTTCTCATCACTTGAGAAACCCCGTCTACGTTGGATTCTCCGCTTCCACTCAAGGAATCACCGAGATTCACCAAATCCAGAGCTGGGCCTTTCGCAGTGCTTTTGCTCCCGCAAGAACGAAGTTGCACCCTCACAACGTTTCCGTGGTGGGAACTGTTCCTATGTCAGGTTCAGGTTCAGGTTCAGGTTCTGGTTCTGTTTCTAGTTCAAGCACTAACTCTACTTCCAAGAAGCGTGGCAAGGGGGCTGGCACTGGTGTGGTTGTTGCGGGTTCCGTCTCTTTCTTTGTGGTTTTTTCAATCTTGGGTTATGTTTTTGTTCGGAGATGGAGGGGTGGGAGAAAAGAGAAGTTTCAGAATGGTTTCGTGGCGTGTCCTAGAGCGTTTGATTACAAAGAGTTGAAGTCTGCAACAAGAGAGTTTCACCCGAGTAGGATCGTTGGCCATGGATCATTTGGGACGGTGTATAAGGCTTTCTTTATCTCTTCTGGAACTATTGCTGCAGTGAAAAGGTCGCGGCATTCTCACGAAGGGAAGACTGAGTTTCTGGCTGAACTCTCCATCATAGCTGGTTTGAGGCACAAGAATTTGGTTCAGCTGCAAGGTTGGTGTGTTGAGAAGGGGGAGTTGTTGCTGGTGTATGACTTTATGCCCAATGGAAGCTTAGACAAGATGCTTTACAAGGAACCTGAAAGAGGGAGGCTGTTGAGTTGGTCTCACAGGGTGAACATTGCTCTTGGGTTGGCCTCTGTGCTGGTTTACCTTCACCAAGAATGTGAGCAGAGAGTGATTCACAGGGACATTAAGGCTGGGAATATACTTCTGGATGGAAACTTCAACCCTAGGTTGGGGGATTTTGGATTGGCAAAGCTCATGGATCATGATAAGAGCCCTCTGTCCACTTTGACTGCTGGAACAATGGGGTACCTTGCACCTGAGTATCTTCAGTATGGAAAGGCCACTGACAAGTCTGATGTTTTCAGCTATGGGGTGGTTGTGCTTGAAGTGGCATGTGGGAGGAGGCCTATTGAGAGAGAAGGGTCCAAGATGGTGAATCTGATAGAGTGGGTTTGGGGGCTGCACTATGAGGGGAAGGTGATTGAAGCTGCTGATAAGAGGCTGAATGGGGAGTTTGAGGAAGAGGAAATGAGGAAGCTTTTGCTCTTGGGATTGAGCTGTGCTAACCCTGATAGTGCTGAGAGGCCTTCTATGAGAAGGGTGCTTCAGATTCTGAACAATGAGGCTACACCACTTATTGTGCCAAAAGTTAAGCCAACACTGACCTTCTCTTCTGACCTTCCCCTCACTATTGAGGACATTATTTCTGATGCTGAAGAGTTCAGTACCAGCCAGTCTATGTGTGAGATCAAAATCGACTGAACTCAACTTATTCTTTTCATTCTTTAGTTCTTTCTAGGGACCATCATTTCTAGTGCTACTCTACTATTCTCATACATACTCATAGTTCATTCACTGAACTGTCATGTGTATGTATGCTCAGGGCACAACAGAAGAAGCTTGTTTTGGTTTGGTCTTGACTCAAACAAGTAACAAAAACAACAGTGTTTTCAATTTTACAAGTGTACAAAATGAGGAAAGTGGAGAATTGACTCATAAGTTTGTATATTGCTACTATTAGCCTAGTTTGTATAGTTTAGCTAGCAATCATGAAGTCATGTTCCAATGCAGAATTCTTAATCAGGACACTGTTCATAAAATGGGCCTTGGTCTCATTCTGTTATCAAACAATAAAAAAGGAGTGGCACCAAAATTAAAATGGAAAGTTCAACTCAGTTTAGTGCTTCTACTGGTTTTTCTTGATTTTGAGGACTAATGCATCATGTGTAACATTTGTGACTCTATAATAAACTCAAGTTTTCAGAACTGTTAACAGTAAACTTTGAAACAAAAGCATTTTGAACTCATTATATGTATTCTATCCTTTAACGATTTTGTTTTCTTTAAAGTACCAATATCAATGGAATGAAATTAAATACTTATACATGTAAAAGCATCATTAAAATTATACATACAAACTAATCTCTAAATATAGTAATTTAGCAGTCTAATTACACCTTTTCAAAACAAACTGACATTGAAAGTCCAATGATATATAATGTTTTTCTTCATGCTCTTCTAAAAAGATGGTTTCTGCATGGTGGTATCTACAGTAATAAATAGCTATTGAAGTGATATCATGTGATTTCACCGATAATAGTAATGTTATATTTTAATAGATAGGGAAAAATTTATATAAACTAGAAAATTCATGCATGTAATAAAACAATAGAAAACATTTATGCTTCCTTTATCCGTCCTAAGTTTCACTAGATTTTTTAAATATATGATGTTATTTTTACTTTACCACTCAATCAAAATTTATCATATCTATCTTTCTGACTCTTTTATCATTATTTCTTCCTTTTTTTACATCATTTCTTATATATTAAATAGATTATAAGTTTGATATATACACAACTATTTGTATAACTTTTTTATAAATATATAGAATATTTATTAATTTTGTTGATAATAATTTTTTATTAAAAAACTTAATTTCACAATTTCTCTTGTAAACAAATTTTTTGTTATGTACAAGGCCAAATTCAATATTTTATTTAAAATTTGAGTTCTTCCTCGGTCGGATAACAACAAATATAGCTACATTGATTTATTTAACAACGTAGTTACATTAATTTAGTTTTGAAAAATAAAAATATTGTTTAAATTATTATTTATGTTCTTGATAATTACTTTAAAAGTCATATTTAATAATTTTATTTGACTAATAATATTTTTTTCTAAACACTTAAAAATTAAAATTTTCTAAAATACTTTCCAAAATATAAATTGAAATGACACTACTTATTTCAAGTTTTCTTTTAATAAAAATTCAACAAATATCTCATCCGGCTGTATTCCATGTTGGATGACTTGTACAAAACTATGATTAAAAATATTCTTTTATAATTTGTTTATTATTAATGTCAATTGATTCCATTAAGAGTAATTCCGTTTAAAGATGAAATCCATTCCAAATGGACCAAAACTCACCTTTATAGAGTGATAATGGCAAAAACTTTAATATAACGTAAGCAACACCATTTCCTATGTATATTAGTTTATACTGGTTTTAGGTTATATTCATAGTATGTAACTGGTTTCCCTTCCAATTATGGTGGTGCATAAGCCTGATCGTGAAAAGGGTGCTGTATACAGAACCAGAAATGTGACAAGAACAAACACAATCAAAACAAAAGGAAAAAAAAAAAAAAAAGTAAGAGGTCATTTTCTGGTTTCTTCCTAATCCCAGTGCAGCCATCAATGGATGTTAGTACTTGACAAATATTTGCATTCTTATCAAGAGTAACATTAAGATTATGCTTATACAAGATACAAGGAGAGCCTAAAATTTAAATTTATTTACTAACATGTTATAAGGATTTATATATAGTAATCAACTTCATTCAAGCTTTTAAGAAATAATTAAGCTGAGAATGGACAGAGTCATTTAATCTTGAAATCATGTAAATAATTGTGAGAAATTTAATGATGACGAAACATTAGTGTCTAAAATTTTTTTAAAATAAACTTTCATTCCCTTTTATCTGAGACTTATCTTGATATGTTCAACATTTTTTTTTTTAATTTCAAACTTAAAGAGTGAAACTTCAAATTAAAATAGTTAATTAGAGTTGTGAAAATTACTCCATAATGTCAAGACATGTTTATCAGGTTAAGAAAATCACGACTTAAGGATTAGAGAACTTGATCCAGTTATATTAGTATAATTTTTTTGTAAGAAAATAATAAAATTTATTTGAACCGATAATTTTTTTTTCCTTTTTTCAATTAATATAAATTTAACAAAATAAACCAATATAAATCAGACCATAATCTAAATAGGATAAATGTATCTTATCCAACTAAGTTGATGGTGAATAAAAGTTTTTAAATATACAAATTAAATTATAATTAAAACCTGAAAATAAATATATATTTTAAGCACATAAGTTATATTTTTAATTTATGAAAAAATAATTCCTAGACTTAAATATATTTTACATCTTTGTAAATATGACTTTGCAGAGTTTTAATCTTCAAAAAAAATTGTTAAATTCAAATTGTTGATATTTTGTTTCCTTTTTTAGTTCTTAGTATAATTAATTTATTGAAATGCTAAAAAGTAATAAAAAATATCAGTAAAGACAATAAAGAATATTTGAAATCAAGACATTACATTAGTTTAATGTATTTGGCCTTCTATACCAATAAAGTAATTACATACAATTTATTTTATAATTTCTCTCAAAAAATTTAAAATTCAATTTAGAAATCTACTGTACATGGTAAATATTGCAGATATTTTATTCTTTAAACTATTTTCAGTGATTTGGAAAATCTCTCTTTCCTTATCAGATAAATTTCTGGTATAAAATAATTTAAAAGCACCTAACCCTATTGCTGAATTTTATCTTTTTCTCTTGTTCATTAATATTCATCTCTTCACTTCCTTTCTTTCTTTTTCTACACACTGTTTTCTTGTTTTATCTCAAAAATCAACATTGTAATAACAATCATAAGAATCTTCTTAGTTGTATATCCCCTCTTACTTCCCTTGTGATTTGTTTTACTTTTTTGAAGAAAGGTGATATGTTTATATGACAGTGATTTGAAGGAGAGCACTTGAATTTATCAGTGGTATCAGGTAGAGATACCATATCTGAGTAGTTTGAAAGGGACATGTTTATAACCAATCCAACCTGAGGTAAGAAAAGCTTGACATACCTTAAAAGGTATAACACATAGTGGTGCATGTACTGTTCTAGTTTAGCTAGCTAGAAAGCAAAGGCATGTGAATGTGATGATGACAGAGGAAGAGAGAGCACACTCCCAACAAAGGCAAAGACTCCTTTAACCATTCTCGGGTTGTGCTCTCTCTCTTCTGTCAACATGAGATGAGATATCTCTTCACAACCACCAATGAACCCTTCAACACTGCATAGTGCATGCATTTCCATTGGATATCACCTGCCATTACATGTCAACAATCACACACCATCATGCATGATGAGACCATACATATACATTTATTAATACGGCATTTGCATGTGCACCTTTCCTCTACCACATTAACCATCTTTCTTCCTACTCTATTTTTGCTCATGCATATTATATTGCTTCTTGATTCATTTATCAGCCACTATCTTCCATATTTCACACCATCTATACATGCATACCATTATTAAATTACATTGATGACAGAGTCAGAAACTAATGCTAATCAGCTGTTCAGATCCATTCAAAAAACTAATTTTTAATAGACTTTTTTAGTACACACGAATCTAAGAATAGATCTTCTTTCATGCTCATGCTCAACAAATATGCTGTCAATCATATATTAAGTTTGTAATATATTTACAAAGTTGGTTTCACTTAAACTTGTTTCTTCCTCTTTTATATCTCTGCATATTTTACTTAATTAAGATGTGAGACTACTTTCTCTAACACATAATTAGGTCAGATTTGAGAACAATACCAAACTGAGAAAATGGTCCAAGCCATAGATAATCCTGGAAATATTGTATATTCTTTTAAATGTTTGTTTAGTGTTGGATATAATTTTAAGACTGGATTCTCAAATAAAAGAAAACATCTAAGTTATTTCTAATCGAACCTGTTGATTTAGTTTTAACTTCAAGATAATATTAGTAACTAATAGATACATAAAATGATAGATAGATGAAATATTTTCATGCTTTTAGAATGAATCATAATAAAATGCAGTGAGTTTTAAAGAAATTTGCTTGATCTGTGTAGAAGTAAATTAATGTTTTACTTTTTAACCTACTGTCTATATAATTTCTCCAGACTGATAAAAATCCTGGATCTTATCTGCAAAAGGATCAGAAAAAAAAAAAAAAAAA
>Ga0209700_103520_pt1 | contig 29849 bp, 16 predicted proteins | sample SiratroredBW_FD_187528 | JGI IMG/M metagenome (GOLD analysis project Ga0209700, IMG submission 187528) | Root nodule microbial communities of legume samples collected from California, USA - Siratro red BW (SPAdes) (version 2) | ecosystem: Host-associated > Plants > Roots > Nodule | place: USA...
TTATTAGTATATATATATATATATATATATAATGAGTATCTAATTTATGTTATTAGAGAATGGATAATTGGATTTACATGAAGAGCACAAGTGAATTAGTAATCCCAGAAAGTACTCGTGATGTTCTTGCAATGGCATCATCATGAATAGACACAATACTATCTTGTTGATCCGAAAATGTTGGATGTGTGTACAAGATGCTATATTCCCGCTGCTATACCCTCAAGTTTCTATCCTCACCAATTGTTGGTGCACTTATTACCACCACACCTTAAAGTGAAAAAAAAAAATATATATATATATATATATATATATCCACTTATTTCAATTAACAAGTAAAAATAGTAAAAGTTAGAATCTTATCATGTGGTATCTAAATCTCTAAATCTATCTTTTATGGATAAAAAAGGTAAAAAATATCAAAAGAGAACTTTATTTTTTCTATGAATAAATTAGGTATTCATATAACACTACTTTGGACATCTCACTACAAAAACGAGAAAGTTATTAAAGGATTCTGTCAAGAGAATAAGTTAATCTTGAAAGTGAAAACCTTTTTTTCTTATAATAAAAAATTTATGTGTGGTAGTACTTTTATGATTTAAGATGATAGATTGCAACGATATATAAATGATAATTTTCATGAAAGACTTAACTTTTGTTCTACCAATTTTTGTATGTTCTGTATAAAATTTTTATTCTTGCTGGTAGAATTGTATTGCTTTATAGATCCTTATATTAATTGAATTTGAATATAACAAGTGCTGTCTTATATCATGTAGTTACGAATTTTATTTGGAACATGTTCATTCATTATGGTATTTAATATATTTTATTTGCCATGTTTTTTTATTATAATAAGATCATGCATGTATATCTTTTTACTAATGTCGTTAAGAGAAAATAATATTGATAGTTGGATGTTTTTTTCACCATGTATCAATATATATGTTTTGATCAAGCAACAAAATGGTATTTAATTATTTATTATGTATTTCAATTGAGATACGGAGAACAAAATAAAAGTCTTCTAATTGTTTTTAAAATCAATTACTCCATAATTATCATATGTGCAAGACTAAATTCATATCTTATTGTTTTTTATGATAATTACTTTCATGATTAATGTAGCCTAATTTGATATTACTATATGTATTTAAAGGAATTTTTCGTAATAAATTATGCAGTTGATTTTTTTTAGATCGGTTATGATTTCTTTAATTCAAATACTATAATAAAATTATATGTTTTTAATTAATTAATTGAAACAACATGATTATATTAACTTATTTTAAAATATAACACTACAAGACAAAAATTATTTATAAACCAATTTTTAGCTACTAAATGAAAAGATTGCTAATTATGATCAAAATAACTACCAAATTAGATTTTAGTTGTTAAATAACTACAAAATAGAAGTAATGATTGAATTTAGTGACCAATTAAATCAAGATGATTGGTATCTAACATTAGCTATCAAGGTTTTAGTGACCTACACCATTAGATTCTAAATTAGTCTCTAACTTAATTAGATACCAATTTAGAATCTAATGGTATAAGTCAATAAAATTTTGGTAGCTAATGTTAGATACCAATTATCTTGACTTAATTGGTCACTAAATTTTGTAGTTACTTAGCAACCAAAATTTAATTTGGTGACTATTTTGATCACAATTAACAACCATTTCATTTGATAACTAAAAATTTATTTCTAAATAACTTTTTTCTTGTAATGTAAAAAGATTTTTTCCCAAAGTAAAGTAAGATTAATACTTTTATATAATTATATCTGAATTTGAAGCTATAATTGTATAATAATTATTTAATTTTCTGTGTAAATATTAAATTAGTTCAAGGAAAGAATTATATTTGACACATTCTTAATATTAGTATTTTATTTATATTAAGGTATCATTGAATAATTAAAATTTTGTTAAAAGTAAACATTTACTTTTATTTTGAGGCTTTTGTATTTTTTTAGTTATTTTTCTTGAATTATCCTACTAATATTAGTGTCTATATCAACTTATTTTTTATTAAATGTCTCATATTTCAAGTTTTAAAAACATAATATGTTGATAGACTCACACACCTCTTGCATATAAGAGTATCTCTAAAGATAAGAGGAAATTGAAATATGGAATATGTCAAATTGTATAATTATCATGAAGAAGGCCATTTCAAATGCATTTTAGATAACAATTTTTCAAAATATAAATACAACTAAGGAGTTTCTTGCAACACATGACATATTTATTGGAATGACAAAAAAATATGTTTATCTTGATTTTAAAAATTAAGAAACTCAAAAAAGGACATCTAACAATATACGAGATGTGTAAAGCTGGTAGGATAACAGGATGAAGGGAAAAATCTTCTCCTACATATCAACAATGAGTTAACAATATTTGTGAAACTAACTCCTATTTTGGATAATTTCAATATAATCATTAGTAGTTTTGTAGGAGAATGATTTATAGGTTTTGCAAGAAAGTAATACTCATGTTCGATAGTACATCTTTTTTATTGAATATCCTCTTAACATGAATGATACAATCATCTTATTTTCTAGAAAGAGTCATCTTCATAAAAATTATTTCACTTCATATTAATAACCATGATGAGTCAAAATGTACATTGGGTCTTGGTTGATGAAACAAACTGATTGATATTGATTTTTGAGACACATTTATTTGTCTCGAGATTTGATGTGATTCTCTTAAATCCATTTGATAGAATTTTAGTGGGTTTCTCGAAAAAACAAGTTGAGGTACAAGACTATGCCAAGTTAAGAATGACCTTTTATGTCAACAAATAATAAAATCATTTACGATGAACTACGTTGTGGTTAATTTTTCTTTATAGTATAAAATCATATTAGGTTGATCTTTTTGGAGCAGTTTGAGAGTATTTGTATCAATTATCCATTTAAAATTAAAATATCTAATAAGTAATTCTCGTAAAGAGATGATAAGGGTAGACTAACTAGTAATTCATATATGCTTCGAGAAAAGTTTAAAAAAAAAAGGAGCAATTTATTTTACTTACTCCAATTATGTAGTAAATATATTCAATTTGGGTTCTAAGAGTTGTCTTTGAAGAAAAAAACAACCCCAATTAGCCAATAGCTTGAAGAAAATTAATTCTGATATAGGTAAGATTATTAAGATTGGTTTAAAATTATTTGAAGTGGATGTGGGATCTTTTTTCTATTGAAAAGTCTTTTTTCTAGTGGAGGTTGGATCTTCAATACAACCTCCTCACGCTGAGACTTTTCAACTTATGCGTGGAACTGTATACGTAAGAGTAGTCCGATAACGGATGACCCAATAGGCCTAACAATTTTGTTAGGATAGACTCTGATATTATATTGAAAATATACTTTAAGTCTAACTCAATCTTACCAAAATCAGCTTGTAAGGTAAGATTTGTATCCACTTATAAACTATTATAAACTATTGAAAAGTTTTTTCTCTATTTGATTTGGGATTTCAATAAAAATATGGTGGAAAAGAAATTAATAAAGTTGTTACAAGAGAATGGGAACATTTTATTGGCCATCCTCCTATATCCCAAAAATAAATCCAGATCTTTTATGCTATAAGTTGTTATTAATTATTAGATCCCAAAGTAAAACCTATAATTCAAAGGAGAATATAGTTTTTGGAAGAAGAGAGGAGACCATAGTCGAAGAAGCAAAATAGTCAAAGGGAAAAGAAACATATTCAACAAATTTGGTATACTAACTAGACTCGCCACATTGTGACAAAAAAATTAAGTGGAAAGTGGACATGTGTAAAGAAAAACGTATCCTTAAAAAGAACAATGAGCTAACTTTGAATGCTGAGATTTAGATCCCAAGATCCAATCTAGAGACTTTTAGTTAAAACACAAACTAATTTCAACTTTTTTTTATTTTTTCCTTCAAAAGTATTTATGAAACAAAAACCAAACATAGCAGTACTTTCCCTTGACAAGGTTTTTCTTGTACATTTTAAATAGCATTTCATGCACACTTTTTCAAGCATAGCTAAGAGAACCAAAAAGAAAAAATACATTGTATATATATATATATATATATATATATATATATAGTTTGGTGTGTCCCTCTTAACATGGTGCAGGGAAAGTGATGGAACAGTAGAGGAGCAATAAGGACAGCAGAAAACTGGTTGTATGAAAAACTGGCCACAGGTATGTCTGAAGTTGACACATGAGAACACACTGCATGGGAGATTCCTGTTCAAACAACCTCATGATTCCAATGTCACTGCTAAAAACACACATTTTCTTCAATTTCTAATTACACTTTCTTTTTCTCTATGAACTACGGATACTTCTTTTCAGGTGGTGCGTCTCATATCCAACACTTATTGATAGATAATTTAAAAGATAATTTTTTTAAGTATTTAATTTAAAACAGAATTAATATCATAAATTTTTTAAAATTCATAAACTTATTATAAAGATAAAAAATAAATTTTATATATAATCAAGAATATTTAGATTATATATGTCTTTTTTATTTTTTAGATTTTAAATAAATAAATTAGATTTATTTTTATTATATTTTGCTAACCTTGTTTATAAATAATTTTTTAATATATAAATTTTAATTTTTAATTTATATAATTCATAGTAATGTACTATACACAAATATGTGTTTCTATATCTTATATATTTTAGAGATTATATGTATTTATATCTATATATTCGTATTTTTATATGTGTCAATACCATATTACATTATTACTATACTAATGTTATTATCACAAATTAATCTTGTTTATGGTATTATAACAGTTAATTTGACAAATTTTTACTTATATAATATACAACAGAAATCTTGTTTATGGTATTATAATATACAAACATGAATATATCTGTCTACAGCTATTTTTCTGGGTAAAGTAATGGCGTGAGGAAATGAACCATGAATGAGTTTCTCTTTCAATGCCTTGTCCTTTACCATTTCAAGTCTCAACATCATCACAACCTAAATTAAATTTCATGCTAGCTTACTTGAAAGCTACAATACGTGATCAGAACAAAGAACAAAGAAACAACAGATAAAATTGTCCTTGTTATTATTAATTACCTAAGGTAAATAGCTGGTGCACCAAGATTTTGGTTTCTATTAATTGTTCAAGACTTTTGTTCAATTATAGCATGCACTTCTTTTCATAATTTAATTAGAGGTGAGATTTTAACTTGAAAGTAAATATTATGTGATATAGTTATTTTGACATAGTAATCGATGATTTCGTGGTTTCTATAAATAAGTCATAATTTCAATTGCTAGGTGTTTTAAAACATTCTTCTACTATTTTATACATATTAACAATTCTTGAGTTTTAGCTTATTGTAATTTATATACCTTTAAAAAAGTTGTTGTTGGTTATGTATGTGAATTGAGAAAGATATAGTTAGTGAGATGATAAATGATCCCATTAACCAAGCAATATGACATTACTTGAAAATACAACTAAATTTTAAAATTCATGTCTTGATAAAATAGAATAAAATGTGTTTCTAATGACTAAGAAAATATTAAATTTTCATACAATTAAAATTAAAACTTGAAATATTAAGAAGATTAAAATAATATTTCATTCTAAAATATTAATGAAAAATGGTCTTTCAATTTATTTTTATAAAATAACCCATTTCACCATGTCATTTTTTCATCCAACAATAAAAAAGATATAAATTAAAAATACAAAAAAATATTTCAATTCTTTTACAAAATACAACATCATAAATTTCTCCTAAAATCTCATAATGACGCCTACTTCTTTTAAAACGAAACTGATTAAAAATCCATGAAAAGCATTCCATGTTCTAGAGTGATATAAAAACTACAGCAGCTGCTAAAAATGCTAAAACCAATAAGATTCCATTAGAAAAAGCAAATATGGTAAAAAATTCTGGAAATACAGACCACATTTGTATGGAACAAGCAATGTACAAATACAAAATAAACTCAACCGATGACCCACGTGGCAAAATGTGTGATTGTAATGAAGAATAGCAGTCCAAAAATCCAAATTTTTAACCCATCAAAATAAAATATTCTTAATTTTTAATTTTATTTGAAATTTGTTTTAAATTTTAATTGGATAGTGATTTTATTTTAATTTATTGAAATTGATATTTAATCGAGATAGTAGGATTGTATATGTCATCTAAGATAATTCCAACTTAAGATGGAACAAGAAAATCATAAAATCATAAGGATTCCGAAATAAATTTTGTAAATACTAACATTTTTGTGTCACACTTCACCTTCTTGGGTAGATAGATTCAATTCAAACCTAATTTTAATTAAAAATTAATATAATAATACAATTAAAATTTTACATTGCTATGTGTTGTCACCACTCAATTATTATTAATGTAATTAAATTCAAAATAAATTTCAAACCCAACTAACAAGTAATAGTCTTTTGTCTAGTCTAATACATCACTCACCTTCTTGATTAAATATCAGTTTTAATCTCAATTAAAATAAAATCAACACCCAAATGAAATTTGAAACAAAACAAATTTCAAACACTATTAAATATTAAGTGTATTTTCTGTTGCACTATTCATATTCTTGATTGAATTAAACGAATCTTAATTTCAATTAAAATAAAACTAAACAAATTTGCATATCCTTCATTTCTTTTATAATATCTCTCAGATACTTTATTTTATTTCTTTTACTTATGTTCCTTGCAAATAAATGAATGTTATATTTATATATATATATATATAAGTAAAATATATGATTTGTGTTACGATTTCACACTCTTTAGCATGAGATTATGAGTTCTCATGTCTACCACCACCAATGTATCTTGAAAGTGAATCGTATTCCATAAATATGATATCTATTTAGTGTGATGTATGGAATATATGACAAAGGTAGAGTGTTGGAGTCTTTTTCTTGATTGGTCATATCATATTGAACATCTAATTGGTTCGATTTGAATTATCCAGATGATATCTTATTTATTTATTTATATAGATAGATGATATAGATATTCTATCAAAAAAATGGACTAATCCAACCTATTTATCAATTCAATAGAATTCTAAAGAGATTAGGGTCCTACATCTTGCGATGGTATCGAGGGTTAAGAAAGGTTGGACAAGGATATGATAACTATGAACAAAAAAGAACAAAGAATATGATAACATGGAATAAGTTTTTTTTATTGAATGTGTATCTCTTTGTTTACAATAGCTCACTTAATATAAAATTCTAGGAAACTAAATATGGAAATTATTCTAAATAAATACATTTGATATTCTCTGATATTCTACTGATATTCTACTGATATTCTCTGATACTCCCTTGATTATCTTTGATATTCTACTGATTTGTTTCTTTGATACTCCCTTGATTATCTCTCTGATATTCTTACCGATATTCTCTGATATTCTCTTGATTATCTCTGATATTCTATTGATTTGATTTGTTTCCATAATAATAATATTCTAACACTCCCCCTCAAGGTGAGCAGTGGGTTCACCAATGCTTAGCTTGCTGAGGACACGAGTAAATGTTTTGTTTGTAATAGCTTTAGTGAAAATTTCTGTCAACTGATCTTCTGACTTTACAAACGGAAGCTCAATACTGCTATCCTCAATCTTCTCCTTGATGGAGTGTTTGTCCACTTTAACGTGCTTGGTTTTGTCATGTTGTACAGGATTCTTTGTTTTCATAGCTTCTTGTCATTTGTCATTCTTACTGGCTTCATGAACTGTTTTGGGAATAAGAAAAGTTCTTGCAATGTCTGTTACTCCTTCTCTGGTTATCTTCATAAGATACTTGGAATTCCGAGAAACATGTTCTGGAGAATATCGATCAGGTGGTACTCCTCTATTTCTTCTTGGCGGAAGTGTGAAAGGCTCTGGTTCTGGTGCTAACCTGGCATTGTTAATGACTTCATTCATTATAGGAGACAACTCAATAGGAAGTATGTAAGGCTCTGGTTCTGGTGCTAACCTGTCATTATTAGTTACTTCATTCATAACAGGAGACAACTTAGTAGAGTGAAGATCATTTACCTCTTGTTGGACATTCTCAGAAGGATCCTCATTAGTTGTGTTGGTCCCTCCTACGTTGATAGAGACATGCTCGTTGGCTCTATCTACTTGCTCTTTTGGAACAGTTTCTTGATAACTAAGTTTACTTAACCAACTTGGTGGTTCACTAGTTTTCTCTCCCTGAACATCAAGTTGGCTACTAAAAAAATATTCTGATTCTAAAAAATCACAATCCATAGTCACATATACATGGTGAGTGACTGGGTTGTAACATCGATACCCCTTTTGATGTGTAGCATATCCAACAAAGACACATTTCTCAGCACATGGATCAAATTTGGTTCTGTTAGCTTTGGGAATATGAACGAACACAGAGCACCCAAAAACTCATGGTGATAACATTTGGACATGAGGGATATTAGTTTGAGTAGCTAGGATCTGTAGGGGTGTTTGGTGGTTAAGGGTCTGGAAGGGTAACCTATTCAAAAGATAGGCCGAGGTAGCAACAGCTTCGGAACAAAACCGTGTTGGAACCTGTGCATCAAAAATCATGGCCTGAGTCATCTTTAGTACCTTACGATTTTTCCGTTCTGCTACACCATTCTGTTGGGGTGTGTTTGGACAGGAAGTTTGATGAATTAAACCATTTTCTCTGAAAAACTCTTGCATTGATTTGTTAACAAATTCTCCACCATTATCTAATCTAAGTACTTGGATTTTCTTGCCAAATTGAGTGTGAATCATTTGATAGAATGCATAGAACTTATCGGGTACTTCAGATTTGTGTTTAAGAAAATATACCCACGTCATGCGAGAGAAATCATCCACAAATAACAAAATATACTGAAATTGATTATTATGAGAATTAGGAGCTGGACCCCGCACATCAGAATGTACTAATGAAAAAGCATAATTGACTCTATTATTGTTGGGAGGAAAAGTAACTCTATGATTCTTTGCCCGTATACAAGTTTCACATCTGATGGGCTCACTGTTACTAGTAAATAAACTAGGAAATAAAATCTTAAGGTACCCAAGTGAAGGATGACCCAAACGCCTATGTCATAACTAGAGTTGCCTTGTAACCGTTCTATGAGCAAGCATGGCATGTCCCTTGTAAGCAACCTCATCAACATAGTAAAGACCTTCACGTTCAGTACCACGCCAATGATCTCCTTCGTAAGAATGTCCTGTAAAAGGCAAAAAGTAAGAAACATGAGAATCACACAATTCAACTCCTTTGTAACTTGGCTTATAGAAAGTAATTTTGATGATAATGCAGGAACACAGAGACAATTTTCTAATTTTAATTCTTTTGAAAAAATAATTGAGCCCTCTCCTTGGACCGCAACTAATTCTCCACTGGTTGTCTCAATATGAGTTTTAATAGGTGTGGAGAGATTGTTAAAATCATGAGGATCATGGGTCATGGTGTCAGTTGCCCCATAATAAAAAATCCACTGATCAGATTTTCCTGGGCTGGTATCCTCATCTCTTCTTTTACCTCCATGAGTGACTGCGGCTCTTCCATGAACGAATTGTGATTTTACTTCTTCCTCTCTTCTGGTATCACCATTACAGTTACTAGTGGTTTGCGGGATGCCCACAACGGTGGCAGCTTTGCAATTTTTTTGTTTAAAATCTTCCCACCATTCGGGATAACCCACGATTTTGAAGCAAGTCTCCTTGGTATGTTTCTTCATTCAGCAATGAGTACAATAGAGGTGACTTTTGTCTTCCTTGTCTCGTTGTGATGGACGTCGTCCAGAAGTTTCTGGGTGACTCCATCCCTGTCCCTGTTCCGGTGGTCTATTTCTTGCAATTAAGTCAATTCTGACCTCCTCTAATGATGTGTTTTCTTCGCTACTGGTGGTAGGCTTTAGAATTTGGAGTCGGGCCGCCTCCCTTCGGACAGCAGCATAGGCGGACTCTACTGAAGGGATCTTCTCTTGCATCAAAAGATCTCTTCTGATGACTTCAAATTTTTCATCTATCCCTATTAGGAATTGATATAGTCTCTATTCTTGTTTGATTTTGTTGAAGGTTGCAATATCATCTGAGCATTTCATAGGGTTCGGTTGCTTTCTGTCAATCACCATCCATATAGCTTGTAATTTGTTCCAGAAATCCTCTAAGGTATCCTTTCCCTGTTTCTGTGTGTTTGCTTTTTGGTGTAGATCTTAGATTTGCATCGGGTTTATGCCGCTTCCATAGGTAGTAGCCAATCCCTCCCATAAAGCCTTGGCGGTTGGTAACTGGGAAACATTGTTTATCAAACTAATCTCAATATTATGAATTATCCAGGTGAAGACAGTTTGGTTTGCCTGTTCCCATTTTTTATATGTTGGTTCTATCTCTTCTGGTACTGGAGGTATACCTGTCAGATGACTCTTCTTTCCTCTGCCACCGATAGCTTTCTTCATGAGTGTTGCCCACAATGGATAATTGTCTCCATTTAATTTGAAACCAATTGACAAATTGTCAAGATTGGATTGTGTTTGCTGAATCCCTAGGTCATTACGAAGCATATTTACAATTTGCAAAGTTAACTCATCAGTAATGGTTGAGGATTTATTCTGGTTTTGATTCATGTTGTTGCCAATTTCATCATCTGAAAATGACGTTTTTGGTTTTTTGGTGTTTTTTGGCTGTGAGGGGTAATGGAACAATGATATTGGTTTTTTAAGTTTCTAGGATCTAACACCGCTCTGATACCATCTTGTGATGGTATCGAGGGTTAAGAAAGGTTGGACAAGGATATGATAACTATGAACAAAAAAGAACAAAGAAAATGATAACATGGAATAAGTTTTTTTATTGAATGTGTATCTCTTTGTTTACAATAGCTTACTTAATATAAAATTCTAGGAAACTAAATATGGAAATTATTCTAAATAAATACATTTGATATTATCTTATATTCTACTGATATTTTACTGATATTCTCTAATACTCCCTTGATTATCTTTGATATTCTACTGATTTGTTTCTTTGATACTCTCTTGATTATCTCTCTGATATTCTTACCGATATTCTCTTGATTATCTCTGATATTCTATTGATTTGATTTGTTTCCATAATAATAATATTCTAACACTACATAATGAAAGATATGTGAAAAACATGTCTGATTAGGCTTATTCCCCAATCTGAATAGAATGGACGTAGAGATCTATATGTAAACATAGTATCTATATATATATAACCCCATTCCAGTTAGGTCCAGTATAGAATGAACTTACAATCCTGGAATCGACTCGATCTAATTCTAAGTTCATAACCCTATTTCATTCTCATTTTACGATTTTGTGAGCTCATCATAATCATACCCATAATCTCGACTTTAACTACCTGAATTACATACACATATGAATGTCATCACCCAATACATGTGCTTAATGGGATTTATTTTATTTAAAAATATTTAATGGATAATATCACTTTGATCAAATTGAGAAACATAATAACTTCTTTGATCTCAAATTTATAAATATTTTATAAAATTATTCTTATATTTTAAGCACTATATCAATCTCAAGTTAACATGAACAAATTACAAATAGTTAAGAATGTTACCTATCCAATAAATTTCACATTGTGTAAAAACAATAAAATTAAACAATATATATAGAAAAAGAGATCCACAAATCTATTATTTTAAGATTTTCGATTAAAGATGACGTCAATTTTTTATGTAGATCTAATATGTGTCTCATTATTATAAGATTTCTCAAATGTTTTTTTTTTCTCAATTAAAAAATGCTTCTAGTTGAAGATATGAGTTTAAATCTCAAATTGAAAAAAATTAAATAATATGTATTAATCTACTAAAATTATAGCATTTTAACCTTAAAATTGTATAAATGGTTACTAGAAAAATATACTTTAATAAATTTTAGTTTGGTAGACTTTAATGAGTATGTTTTAGTTTAACAGATTACGCTTTTAACAAATAAAAAGAAAAATAAATTAATTTATTTTAATTGATAAGATTTTATGTTTATTATCATTTGGATTCATGAAATAAACCCTGTACTATTATCTTCCAATACCGTGCTTCATTTGAACATCTTCACGCTAATAATATAGGGCAAAAGATATATCCGAATTTGATTATTGAAATTAATGCAATCAATACGTTAAAATCCAATATCTTAATGGAAGGTTGGAAATTCAATGTAAACTCGAAATTTGTATTTCTTATAAATGAGTAAGATAAATAACATATAAGTAAAGAAAAATATAAATTTATTATTTGAACTTTCTATTAAAGGTGGTATTTTCATCTTTTATATAAATTTATTCATCACTACATCAAAACCCTAATGATATTGATTAAATCGTATAAAGAAAAAGAGAGGGTGAAATAACCTGTAATACAACTAATTATTACTTTCTTTATGTTTATTTCACTATACACTATAATTTAAAGTGTTGTGAGGAGCAGGATTTGAGCGTTGTAATCTTCCATGTTTTTTCATAGTACATTAGTCTAATGAGTAAAATTGATTAGGGTCTATGATTGCTTCTCCAATAAATTTAAGAGAAGAGACAGGTGCATGGCATTATGAAGAAACCAAAATTGTTGATATTTTTGTTCCGTGCAAGTACCAAAAAAGTGTAGGCATGGACATGATGGCTTCTATTGTCCATGTGAGAACATATAGAGACTTTGTTGAACCTAAGCAAAAGTTAGGCAGAAGATGAACCGTGAAATAAAAGCACTAATACAAAGCTGATTCAGACATCTTCCATTCACTTCAACCTCAATTTCATAACTCTTTTATCCACATCCTTACGATAAAATAATCCACAGGATTTCAAATCATCCGAAAAAATGAAATAAAGTCATAAATGTATCTATATAGATATTTTTTTTCTTTAAGATCCTGTCTCATGTTAGGTTAGATATGATTATAAATGACAATGAAAAATCTCTTCTACGGTTAAGATTTTCGGTTTTGATAAAGTTGTAGGTCGATATTAGATATTCAAAAGTTATACGCGATCTACATGTTCTCAGGTTAATAAGGTCTTGGTCAGTCAATTTTTATCATTACTTACCTTAAATTTTATGTCACCTTATAACAAACAGTAATATTTTTGCATATTTTACATTTTCTCTATGATAAAAGAATTATTATCTGTTAGATCAATTTCCACTATAAATAATATAAAAAAATTTAATAAAAAGATATACTTATTTTATCTTTCAATCTCTAATTTATGATATTTACGAATTGATTTTAGTATTAGAATGTCTTTTACAGTTAACTCTTCCCTATTTATATCAATTATTAGTTACCGAGAATTGAGAAAAAAACTTTCGGAGAGATGCTCAAGAAAAATTGTTACACTCATAAAATAAGTTAGAATATCCACTTATACTTGGATACACATATCAATATTATAATGAATAGATGTCTTATCTCCAATACATATTTTATTTAAGATTATCAAATATGTTAATTTATAAATTATTTGGGACAATTATATTACGGTAATCATGTATGTATCTTAGTTTTGAATATTGGATTGAGATGTTGTAAATGGAAGATGATCATTCAAAGTGATAAATGAGGATGCATGTTGTGTGACAGGTGGGAGAATGGAGTTACCGACACCCAAAGGGCTTAAAGATGAATGAACATATCCCGAAGATCGAGTGAAAAATTGACCTCTTTGAAGAAGTTGAGAAGCTTAAAGAAGAAGCATTACTAGGATTGGGTGGTGTTCAGGAAATGGGGCCATACCTTACCTCTGCACAATTTATTCTTTCATTTTGTGTCAAAGCAGAGAATATTCTTAATGTTGCTTCACTTTGACAAATTCTTATACACAACTTCACCTATCATTCATATTCCCTTTTCAAACCAACTTACTTTCTCTTTCATTTTAACTTTTTTTATCACCATTTCCACGTCAAATAATCTCTTTTTTTTTTGTTGGGAATTTTACTGTATAATTTATTTTATTTTATGTTAAGTCCAGTCTCAATTCATATGAATATTTACTGTATAATTATTTTTCACTTTTTGCACTAGATGAAAAAGTTTCTCTAAGATTAGAGTGACCTTCCCTCGTAGAATTCAAGAATTATTTGTCTCCCATAAACTATTTTCACTTTATATATATAAAAGTTTATTGTCTTTTATTCATTTGTCCATAAAATGATAATTTTGTCTATTTAGATAGTGATCTTTATTATTAGTAAATTTAAGTCAAATCTTAAATCTCAAACCCAAAAGGGTAAAAATGGCCTTTTAATATGATTCACGGTTGAATGATAAGTTAATTAGATTGATAACAATTATTGTGTTATTTTTTATTATCGGATCTTTTTTTCTATTCATCAAACTCTCCACCTAATTCCCTAAAGTCTTCTCACAATTAAATTTTAGGTCAACCAAGCTTTTTACTTAATTTGTATATAGTAGTAGTAGTAAATGAAACCATTTTTGTAATGAGATCATCGTGATTTCGGAAAAAAAATTATAAAAAGAACTTACTACACTTATATTTATGAATTTAAATGTATTAATTTTATTATGTCTACCGTATCAGTTTTAAAATCTCAAATTTAATCCTTTTTTATTTTAAATCCTAACATAGTATAATAATTTGACTATTATTTTCAAAATTTAAATCGATTTCTTGTTGAAATAAAAAATAAAAATAACAATGTGAGAATACCTCATTCTCAAACTCAGCAAGAAATATGATGTGTGACATTGATGAAAATAATAAAATTTTTTACACATACTCTACTTTCAAAAATTATTTTTCATACAAAGCCTCATCATGTTCAAGCTTTATGACAAGATATTATATGTTATTTAAGAGAAAATTTTACCATAAATATAGTGGTGGACAATTTAGTCGTGTCGAAAAACAATAACAAAAGCAACCAAAAATTTTACATTTATTTTTCAAAAGTTTACTATTTTATTTTCTTCTTTATAAATGCTTATTATTTTCTTCTTTATAAATGCTTATTGAGAATTTATTCAAATTTTTGTTAAATTTTTTTGTGCTCCAGTTCTAAACAATACATAATATTTTATACTATTTTTGTCTAGGCTTCTAGATAACCGGAGTAGAATTTTAGTATATAAAAGATAAGGATAACGACCCTGACAAAATAATTAATGAATTTGACTTTTCCAAATAGGTAAAAAATTTCACTGATATCACTTTTATCAAGTGTTCTACCAAATTTTCTCAAGAAAATTAGTTTGGTAAGAATATTTCAACTTGAAAAATGTTTCTTGTATAAAAAACGGTAAGATTTCTCAAGCAAAAACTAATCAAATTTCTGAATGAAAACATTGCTTGTGTTACATTGGTCATCTTGGGATGCACACTGAAAAACTGGTTTATCCCTCCTTGTAAGGTTAACTTGGTTTGAGAAGAGGAACAAAATGAAAAATAATTTCTTCTAACAAGCATGGGAAAAATGGCATGAAAACAGATTTTTCTTTACACTGGATTTTCTCTTAATCAAAGGGAAGAAAACTTTATTTTCACCCTCATATCCTTTCTCATCTTTTTCCCTACCCTTTCTCTTTAATTGAAAACTAAGTATACAAAAAATGTTGATCCAAGCCAGCATGAACTCTTGATCGTTGATTATCCCTTTACTGCGAAATTTGCCATGAAATGCAAAGTAGAATCAAATTTTTGAAGAGAAATATTATCATGGTAATACAATAACAAAAAAAGTTTACAATACTATTCTGGCCAAAATTACAAATGGTGGTCAAATTACATGGAAAAGAGAGGGCGAGGGCTGAAGCTGTTGAATATATGCCAATTTTCAAGTTTCAAAATCGTGGATAGTGTCACAACAAGAAGGTTCCAAGCTATTGGTTTGATCTTGGCCATATGCTGCAATTAGTAAAGCCTCTGCCCTTCCTAAAACATGACAAATTCAATAAATCATAGCATATCTATAGACCCTTTTGAAGATATTAATGATAATCAAGTACCAACGTAATAGCTAACTAAATATAGAGCAAAACAAGACAAGTACCATGATCTTTTTTCCTACTTAACATGGAAGTCAGTGATGGAAATAATGTGGATGCAAGTCTCCTGCTATCATCCTGCAGTATAAAAAATTCAAATGCTATTACTAACAAAGTAGCCTCAAAAATATTTAGGAAACATGCATGCAGAACAAGCATTGTGGACAATATGGATAAATGCAACATGTTGTTGCTTAAACTTCCTTTACTTTCAGTTGAGACATTAAACATTATTAGTCTCAGCTAACAACCCTTTTTCTTTCTTTGGTAAAAAACTAGCATCATATTTTTGGAAATAATAAACTTTGAAACTGAAGCAAAATTTTACACATAATAATTGGCAAAAATCCACTTTAATCTGCACAGTTGGAACCAAACCAACCTTAGAAGTCATGCTTCCGGAGAGTTCAAATTTGGCTTTCCAAGTGAAAGATGGCACTGGAATAACAGAAAACCCTGAGGCAACTAAGATGCCAATCCATAGTCCATATCCAAATCCTCCACTCCACCAGCCCTTGAATGCAAAGATGGAGAGAAATAACATTAGTGTAAGTTAAAAAAATTAAACACACTTATCAAAATACTAATACAACAAAACTAAAAGACAGCTTTGACACTACACAATTGTAACATAAAGTTCAATAATAACTATGATAGCCTAAAGAACATTAACAATGTCAGGACCAGGTGATCAACTCATTACCATGAATGGGCAATTTAAGAAAGTAAAGGGTTTTCAACACAAACATATTGAAGTCTTTAGAAAACTACAAAATATGTTCTACTTAAAGCTAACATACCAACCTGTTTTCCATCTTGTGGAAAAGGGAGTGACTGCTCTATATACGCAGTGGTTCCTGATGAAATCAAGAGTCAATTTGCAAATAGCCAACCATAAACAGTGTCAACCTTCAAAAGAAAAATATTCAAAATTTACTGTGGCAAACTTGAGAATTTGTACTGAAATCGTAAATTGCATTGCCAGGGATAAAAAAGAATAAGTAAGCATCATTATCTCAGAATAACTAACAAACAAGCAGATTGAGAAATGTGATACATAACATCAATTGATACTTCATCCAAAGGTCCAATTATATTTTCAGAAAATACACATGAAAAATGGTATATAGAGCATTTAGCATGAAAAAAATAATTGAACTGTTACTAAAAATGGCATATAGAGCATTTATTATTTTAGAAAAAAAAACGTGAAGACTTTAGCATGAAGACTAAAAACTGTTACGAAATGACAAAACAGAGATTTGAACCGAATTCTCTAATGATTCATTTTCTACCGTTTGTTAAATAGACAGAAATAGTTAGTTGAAGCACATAACCAAAAAATGAAGTTTAGAAAAAGGTCTTCACATTTATGTAGAGATATTGAGATAAAAGTAGAAAAATACAATATACCAATTGGAGCATCAAAACTACGAACCAACTGAACAACAGACTTGGCATCTAAGCGCCTTCGGGTCCTATTTTTCTTGCCAACAAGTATTTTCACATGAGGAGAGTCAAACACCTGCATATGTCAGAGTAAGGATATGAATACAGAGACAATGTTCAGAAACATAATCTAGTAGCTTTTTAAATATGAATCAAGAGGCCTAGAGGATCTAATGCCAAAACAGTTCACAAAAATGCAAAGGAATATAATGCAAAGGCCTAGATCTAGGGCCTTTTGCATGCATTTTAGCAAAAATGTGCCTTTATATATCTTCTTCCTCAACGGAACTTAGAATTAAACAAGTAAATAGCATGACAAGGCACATGTGACAAACACCAAAAACTCCAAGCACAATCTCTACCAGTCAATTTGCAACAATATTTACCAGCACAACAAGAGGTACAAAGCATATAGGTTTTAGAGATCTTATTGATACTATTAACACTGCTTTTACTCCACCACATCCCATTCACTTTTGTAACACAATGCCCGCAATTAACCAAACACATCCTTCTATACCAAAACCCAGACAAATCTTCAGGAAAAACAAAAAAAAAAACACAGGCACACGTGTAGCACTTCAAAGTTTCATTCTTATTTACCCTGATAAGATTTAAAAATAAAAATAAAAATAAAAAAAAAAAAAACACTCTTTTGCTGCCATTCCAACCTCAACATAAAGTTATTTGAAGAATTGCAACAAAATCGCTACCATAACAGCAACTTAAAACCTTGAGTAACGCTATAAATGCAACAGAACCGTGCTGAAGAAAAAGGAAAGGACTTTAACCAACAAAGACAAAAAGAAGCACGATACCTGAGCTGAACAAACGGAACCGTGTGTTTTCAACAGTGCAACTGCACCAGAGACATCTGGGTCAATTCCAAGGACCCATTTGGACCCGTCATTTTGGTGGGTCGGGTCATGCTCACCGTTCAAAAGATGGGTCTTTTCTGGAAAAGGGTAAGAGAGTGAAGCCAACCAATTCTCTTTGAATTGGGTATCAGAAGCCTTAACCCTGCGTTTTTTTTCAGGAACTGTGATTGGAGGGTCACTCAGATTCTGGGTTTGGGTGAGAATGGTAGAAGGAGAAGAATGTGCAGAAGAAACCCAAAAGGCCCTGAAGGAGATTTTGGGTTTGAGTTTGGGAGAGAGTTTGTTCATAAAATGGAACTGGGATTGGTGGAAGTGTGGTGTGAATTGTAGGGATTCCATGAAAGAACAAAGATACACAGAAAGAATGGTTGAGAGAGTAAGAGAGGGAAGAAAAGGGTCCAAAACAAAATCAAATTAATATCTTTTCCTTTTATTTTTTTGCTTTTGTTAAGCAAGAGTTTCTTTACCTATTTTATGGTAAAAAAGAGAATGAGAGGATAGAAAATTCAAAGGCTACAAAAATAAAATTGAAAAGGAAGCAAATTTAAATTTTTATTTGTAAAGTGTTTCTCTTTTATTAAATAAAATGTATACTACTTTTTAACTTTCTCTCCCATCTAAGTATATGCTAGGTGAAATATTATAATAAAATCAATTTATAATTATTGAATATAATTATCTATAATCATAAAATTTGAGTAAAAATGTATGTGATGATATTGATTCTAATATTCGATCAAATGAAAATTAAATTAAGATTGTAGAATACTACAATTGTAAATATATATAATTAAATTTGTATTTTTTGTAAATTATTATTTAAGTTATTTTAAATTATTTTCTAATAATATCTTATTGGATGGATTGGAAGAAAATTTATCTTCAAAATAAAATTTTCATTAAAATATAAATTGATAATGTTTACGGATTAAATTGTACTGTACTTAAAAGTTACACATATTTAATGTAGGATCATATTTGTAAGGAAAAAATATGTTAATCCTAATTATTGATAAAAAATAAAATTTTTACTACTAGTCTCTTCTTATTTGATTTTGTCTTGGTAGAAGTGTGGTGATATTTTATAGATAGTCATACTATTGAGATTTTTTGTATTCTGTTTTTTTTTTCATGATTTTTTTCTGTGAAATAAGCGTACAATTTGTGAGATTCCTAATTCTTTCAGAGTTGTCTCAATCATCAAGATATGAAGCAAAGTTAGAAAATTTTCTTCTATTATTGTGCAAAAGAAGACGTTGGTTCAGGCTTTAAATAATGCTTATCATACCCTTATGTCACAATTGTCCTCTTTTTGTTTCAAAGAAGATCTTGTCTTTGTGCAGTGCCAAAAAAATATTATAAGCAAGACTTAAAAAGAATTGATATAATTGTGTTTATCAAATAAGAAAGTCTCTAATATAATTAAAAGTATGAAAGATACTAGACCTTGATAAGTTTCTTGGTTGTTAGAAGATAATTATTCTTAAAACATAAGTATGTTGGTGGTTAAAACATAGAATCTCTCTCCAAGATTTTTTATATCTTTACCTAGACTAACAACATTATTTCAGTAACTATAAAGTTTACTAATACGTCTTTCCTTTAAAAACACAGCATTACTTTCCATTATATAAATTACCTTATAGTATCTCTAGTTATTATGTATCCTTAAAGAATATATAATGATCAAGTTATCCTTAAGTGTTTTTTAATTTAGAGCTCAAGTTTACCCTTAAAAAATATAAAATGATCAAGTTATCCTTAAATGTTTTTCCTTTTTAATTTAGAGCTCAAGTTTTTTCTTCAACGAACCCTTCCAAAAAGAAATCAACCCTCTTCTAAAAAGGCATTCCAAAATCAATTGGAGTCTGCTCTAAAATCTAAATTCAGTGTGATAAATCCGTAATGATAAATAACATTATATCCGGAAAATCAAGAACTCAACAACCTTAAGAATTGAAAATTCAAAAATGAATTTCATTATACTTTAAAAGATTTATACAATAATGATAAATATCATTATGAAATGTAATATACAGTAGTAAAATAACAAAATCAGATATTTCAGAATAAAAGATAATCCCTTCTCAGATTGTATGTTCCAAAAAATATTTTTCCTGAAAGGGTTGTTAATTTCTTTCCGGAATTGATTGTTAAGAAAAACTGAAATTTGTGAGGTGCAGGAATCTAAATTTAAGAAACCCTTAGCAGCAACTTTATCAATTCATATTTTGGGGGACGTAGGCTGAGATTCATACTCTGCAAGAAGAAAGAGACGAAATTCGTCCATGAAGAAACAGAAAGATATGCCCTCTTTCTTGCATATTCTTTACCTTCCCCATATCAACACCACGCTTTCTGTAGCCATGAATGAAAATAGAAACACCAGCCATTGCTCAACCCAAATCAATTTTCCTTGTGACATGTAATGTCTATTCTGAAAACAAAAAGCTACATATCTAATGCTTTATTCAAGAGTAACTTCAAAGACGACCCCTTCAAGATTCCCAACAATGCATCGAGTTCCAGTCTCTTCTTTCATCTTCATCCCAAGCTTAGAAGCTTCAATGAGAATCATCGAATCCATGCTGCAAGGAGGGGAATTTAATAAGTGAGAGCAATGATTATACTTTTGACCAATCAAATCAATAGCTATGCAGACTAGATAAGCTATGACACTGTAAAAATCAGATGATGCAGTGCTTGTGGTAAATAATTTGTTGGATTTCACGTCTAAGCTCACAAGAAAATTGGGACTTTAACTGGGGACAACCTAGGAGGCAGGAGAAGCTGCATTCACAGTTGAGATCAGAAGGGTTACAAGACTTTTTTTAACCAGCAAAATTTGAAAAGAACCAATTCTCATATGATAATACCAAGTTGCAAAAAATTACAAAACAGTACATGTAATGAAAGTAGCTGAAAAATAAACATTAGACAAACTAAGAATAATTTAGAAACAACACAATCTGCACTGATTTAAAAATGTAGTTACCACATAAATCAGTTTCGAACCTGTTTTAGAGTTATCAATCAAAGCACACCCGTACTATCTACTCGTAAAGCGATATGTTACTATACATTACAGACACATGAAATCCGAAAGGTAAAACTGAATAGAATCATCCTTAGACGTTCACAAGCAAACAAAAATGTAGCAAAGAATATTTACCGGACGCTCCTTTAATATCTATTCCCTATTATACATGTTACACACAAATAAACACAAAACAGAAGAACAAAAGCAAGGTTACATACGTCTTAGCTCTTGATACATAGGCTAGAATGAATTTGCACTTTCTGCCCTCTCTGGCCCGCAGTAACTGTTTAACACTATCAAAAAGCCTTGGTATGCTTGACTGCTGAAAGCGTATGAATTGTCAAGGTTTCTAAAATCAAATTTTAGCGAATTGAAATGCTTTTACAAAGAACCTTGAAAAATATTTCAAGCATTACAGTATTCTGCAATGTTTGTTATTTTATCTTCTAATTCATTTTAGTGAATACCTGGAATCGGATTTAGCTCCTTTAAAGTAAGGTGAACACACTTTAGAAGAATAAGTGCTGTAAATTAATAACCATTGATAATAAAAACAGTGGTTGTGAATGTGATTATAATAACTAACTTTAGATTTTGTGAAATATATATTTGATTTTATCATAAAATTAATTATATTTGATTATAAAACTAAATTTATATTTGATTTTATCAAAAAGTTAATTATGTATAAGAAACAAGTGATATCAGTGGAATAAATACATAAAGGATATATATGTCAGCTCCAAGTATGAGATCAAAACCTCCAGGATGTTTTTGTAATATTTCATTTATCTGACCAGTGTTCCCCCATTCTAGTTTCTCTGCTACTAATTCTGCATGTACGTTAATGTATTTCAGTGAATCAAACATCTATATTCCCCATTCTTTCTTTAGAAGGATTTTTACTCACCGTGAGAAATAGAGCTAATATTCTCAGGACGTGAATGCAGCTCTATGTTTTTCTTCAAGATCTGATAGGAGACAGAATATTAAACTATATAGCAGATAACCAGGGATGTGTATTATGGGTCGTAGAAACAGATTCTCACAACCCTACCTTAAGCACTTCTTCATTATGATCTGTCATCACTACTTTTTGGCAGAATCTGCTGCAAAGTATTCCAGTAATACCTGAGATTCAAATCAGAACCATTCACAGCATCAAGGTCTAACATTATACAAATAAGGATAGGGTATCAAACAATCAAGATTTAGATCCTACTTAGGATCAGGAGGGGGTAGAAACACAAACATGAAATTGTACTGAAATTAAAGGATCCTTGAATGGTTTTATGTACGTATACCAAAACAACATAGTAGTACAACTAAAATTTAATTAAGTGTTAAAACTCCAATTGAAAATCATGTCCGAACTCAAGTTAGAAGTAAGTTATGGCTCATTAAATAAAATACAACCTAACAAAACTAGAGGTGACATTTTCACAAGAGACATGAGTGCAATCAGCTCATAGAACAAAGTCCATAACTGATGACCAAAGTATACACACTGGATGAAGCAGCAACTACACCAGCAAGCCTCTGAACCATAAGCAGAAGCAGATTCGAGGAGAGAAGAAGTTGAAAGCTCAAACCACCACTAGAGGTCTAGCCGTCATCCATAACTGGAAGCTCCCATAGATCTGAGATCAAGCAAACCTGGAAAGAACCCAAAGGTCATAGGACAGTGGTCCCATGCATGACAGAAAAGGTTTGTATGTCTTTAAGGCCTTCAGAATTTGGATGTTAAAAATGAGCAACATGGCCAGTATAGTGGTCTTGTCCAGTCCAATCCCACCATTTCCGCAATAAAAATGACCAACCTCAGCTAATCTACTAAAATGAAAAGCAGTATCATGTGATCCTACAACTCATCATGTGATTTTGACTACCGTGATAGGTTTAGGTACCCTGTTTTGGATTTGAAAGATAATAAAGTTACTATAAAGATAAGTAATTCATTGTATATAAACAAGGCAAGTCAATCATCAGCAACGAGTGATTAAGGATACACTGCTGATTTGTAGAACTAATAATATATTACAGACACATTGTATCTCCTTCAAACATCAAAGAATCTAAGTACAATGAATGATATTTACTTATAAAGACGAATACATACATACCAACACCAGAACCTAACTCAAGAACAGTGCAACCCTGAAGCATCTTAACATTTTTTGAAAGATAATCATTCAACAACATCGCTCCAGGCCACACCAACTGCCCTGTCAAATCAAAATCAGCTGATTCAAAAGATAATTAGTATTCTGACCAAAGCTAATAGAAGTTACATAAAGCAATACAGAGACGGTGTGTTCACTCTAGTTTATTATATACAAAAGTTTCTAGGCTCCCAATTACGCATTGATACATCATGTTCAACTCCAACTCTTTAAAGATTGACTAGCAAATTGTTAAACCCATTTACTACACCCAATTGCCCCTTTTCAAAAATAAGAATGGCAACGTAAACGGTCACTTGGCTATATATATTTTCAAATGCAATTTAATTTAAGGTTTGATATGTTCGTTGGTATAATTTCAGTTCATAAGAACTTTTCTATCAGATGAAAAACATATATTGTCTTCCATAGAAAATCTAGATAGCGAATCAGTTTTCATCAATAGCCTAGGCCTGTCAAGTGAATAATAGCTTTAGTGAAGAACTAGGTGGAAAAAATATTTAATTGAGCTTACCAAATACTTAAACTTCGCAACAAGCCATATAGTCATATATCAAACTCAAAGAACATTAAAGTTCCTTCGTGAGGAATCAATGCAGCAAATGTATAGATAGCCACCTACTAGAAATCCCAAGTTACCAAAGTCCGTAAATTTAAAAAAACACTCACGCAAGACAGTATACCACCCAAAAAAAGTACATGCCCATAAAGTGAATATGTGCAGAATTGAACAATAGGTGTTAGAGTATACATATTTTAAGAAAAGAAATGCTGGTAACACACTCTTTCCAACACACTATTTGTTGTGGAATGAAATACCAAAATTCATGAGCGACTCACTATATGATGCGGGTCTCACACCCAACATCATGCATCTCATTCCCTATTTGTGAGTATGCATGGTCAGCTCAATTGTAACAGCAATGGTTCCTAATTGTTAGCCAGTAGTTAGGCACAAATTGATTGTGAATGCAATACTTAGCACTATAAATAAGATAAAATTTGTATCATATAACAAATACAAACAGTTTCTCTAAAAACACCATTTTTCAACACCTAGTTTTGGTTTTCTTCTTTACTTTTCATTACTTCACATAACCATTTTTTACTTATTAACCCTGTTATAAATGGTCATTAAGATTAAGAAACACTCAATCATTAAGATTAAGATTTAAAAAAATACAATCTTTTAATCAAACTCTGTCTCAAAAATAGCTATACAACCCACAAGCACGTGCGTTCTAAAAATTTTGAAATTAAAATTAAAATTAAAAATAAAAAAATAAAAAAAGTACTCACTGGAAGAAGAATGCAGGCAAAAGAGCTGAATATCTTGCGAACCGAAAGTGAAATTTGTCAGCTGGTAACTTCAGATTCAAAAAAAAATAAATAAAAAAAAAATAATCATCAGAACCGTCGTCAATTTGAGAACGAGGTGGAGAGAGAAAGAGAGAAGATGGAGAATTACTTGTCATCGACGAAGAACGATGCGTCTAAGCAAACGATTTCTTCTTCTTCTTCTTCGTGTTTCTGCTGATTTCCTCTTTCTTCCATATTCAGAGTTCGGAGCTCTAAACGACGGCGTTCGCTTCAGTTGCCGTAGTGTTACTGTTTCTCTGTTTCAGAATTGCAAGGAAGAGGGAAAAAATAAATTTAGGTTGCTTTTTATTTAGTCCTGTTCTTAATTCCAAAAAGTAAAGTGAAAGGCTTTTAGGTTGCTGAGTTAAATAATAAAATAAAATTTTTTTTTTCTTAATTTTATTTGTTAAAAAAGACTATTCGTTATTCATTATTTAAATAAATGGATTACAAATTTCAAATATAAATAATAAGATTGGAATTTGGAAGGATATAGGAAGAAACAAATTAAGGAATAGAAAGTTTATAAAATCCTAAGAATATAGTTATTAACATTTCAAAAGCCATTAATTCGTTGTTGAGATCATCAATCATTCACTAATTTAGTTTAATGGATTGCCTTTATTCTAGAATTTAACACCTTTTTAAATGTAACTACAGAAATAGTAAAAGCATATTTTTTAATACACTTCTTTTTTAAAAGAAATAGTTAAATTGTGTTTAATATTACAAATTTTGTGAGTCTTGCTACATGTCTAATGAATTACTTTTCTTATTTTTTGTAGAGCTTTATTTATTTTTAACCTTTTCATACTAATTATTCTCGTTGATTTCAAGTTACGAATGGTGATAATTTAAATGAATTTTTTTAATAAAAAAAACTCTGCTTTTTTAAATAACAAAAAAATTGAGTGTTCTTAGGTTGAGTTTTTAATGGAATTAAATTTATAGTCTTTTTTATATATGGATAACACATTATCCATGAAGAATGGTTACTAAGTTCATTTGTAATTGTTGCTTAAGTAAGGAATAAAATATTATTGTATATGTTGAGAAAGTGAACTCAAGCTAGTTTTCTTCCTGTAAAAGTAGTTTTACATAACTTTTTTATTTTTTCGATTAATGATATAATAATATAAGTTATATGATAGCAATTTTCATTAAATAACTTCTTGGATATATAATAAAAGATGATTAAGCTATTAGATCTTATTTATAAATTATTATTAATTGATTTATTAATAATAACTAATTTATAATATATTTGAGTTATATTTCAAATATATCATATATAAATATATAGGATATTCTTTTTAAGTTTGAAATATGAGAAGAAAGTATTTTGTGGAAGTGGACAATTGATTTAAATTTATACTTATTTTCAAAAAAAATTAAGTGAATAAGATATAATTTGGTGTGATGCTTTTAACTTAAGATAATTGAATCTAATGTTATTTATTACTTGTATGTTATTAAAGTGTTTGATAATACATTTTGGTTTGACTTGATGTAGTAATGATTTGATATGTTATTCTTTATTATTAATCACTTACAATATAACATTCAACGTTATTAAAGAGTGGTTTTTATAAATCTCTAAATGACAAGATTCATGAGTTATTAATATTTTATTTTTGAACAGTGTGTTAAAAAGATATGTCTTTTAAAAAATAAAGAATAGGTAAAAATAAAATTGACGTTTGCATATTTTTAATATGACCTTTTAAAATAAATTTCATTATAATTTGAAGGATAAACTTTGAAGCTTTTTTAATATCTATGTTCTTCTTGTTACTTTTGACAAAAATTTTAGGTTTAATGTAATGTTTAATTATCATTAATATTGTGTCTAAGACATTTTTTACTAGTAGTTTGATTAACTCTCTCTATATTGGTCGCTCATTGGTGTTAGTACGCTCACAAGACTAAGTATTAGATGAAGTCAACAAGTGCAAGAAGTAGTACGCTCACAAGACTAAGTATTAGATGAAGTCAACAAGTGCAAGAAGTCAAAGCAAGCAAGGAGATTTGGATGTGTTATCCTAGGCTTTGTCTTAGATTGAGTAAGTGTGATTGGAGCTAAATGGAAACATGTGCACTACAAAGGAGAAACTCATTAGCACACTTTAAAACATGCTTTAAAACAATTAACATAATATAACTAAGTTTTTAAGGAAAACCAATTATTGAGTTTCAACCTCTATAGCAAAATAAATCAATCTCCCCTTTTGTAAAATCGGTTTATTCGCATTCTGCAGTAAACTGTTTTAACTGTCATTTTTAAAAATAATTTGTTTTAAGGGTTTAAAAATGATTGGATTTTCATAATTCAAATATAGAGAAGCGCGAGAACATTAATTGTGAAAAACATTTTGAGCAATCTTGATCATTTTGATTTTCAAGAGGATTGAAGGGTTTGTTCTTGAAGATTGAGTCTTAACCATTGAGTTGTGCCATTGAGAATCTTCAAGCTTGGGCAGGCCTTCTGTGATTGCACCAATCAAGGGGTTTTCTTTAACCTTTTCTTGAACCTATTTGTTTCAAGAATTGTGTTCTTTCATTGTGATATTGTGTAATTTTTGTACAATTGTGTAAGGTGTGAGCTATAGGGGTTAGCCTTGTATTTTACTAAATTAATTAGGGGCTGCGGAGTGTAGTTCTTGAATTCAGTGGTGTTTTTGGTTTTTGCAGGGTGTGAGAACTGTGTGATTGATTGTAATTGTACAATTGAATGTTTTATTGAAATTTTCTTTGTTGTTGTGGCAAGGAAGACTGGACATAGCCCTTGAGGAAGGGTGAATCAGCATAAATTGCTTGTGTTCTTTCTTCTTGACCCTTCTCTTACATTCTTGATTGGTTTCTTGAGCTGCCCACTGCTATTGTCTATTCATTGATTCGTTCTTTAAGATTTTGTGTTGGTGGACTTAATTCTGCTTATATTTTGTCAATCTTTGTTGTTGCTTGGTTGATTCTGATATGCTCACTGCTATTTGTTCATCCCAGATTCAGTTTGCCTTCATATTGTTTTGTTCGTCATAATCTGTTGTTTAAATTGCATAATAGATCTCTTTCAACATAATTTTTGTATTCTTATTTGTTGTTGATTGTTGCGTCTGTACAACATCATTAGTATAACCTTTCTGAATCATTTTGTGACAGTTTTACTATCTTGTTTGGCATTGAGTAATCTGTTTTAGAACACTTCGTTCTCTTGTGCTTCATTCATTTTTCTCTTATTCTCTTTAACTATTTTGTGCCATTAAAATCAATTAAAATTGTTGTTTTACTGCACCTATCTCTTCTCTGATATAGTATTCGCATATCTTATAGTTTCTGTATTTTTTAACTAAATTTGTGCCTATAAATTGGTGGATTAACTTGAGTATTTTTCACTACATTATCACTAATCCAATAGGCTATGTCTAAGCCTGGTTTCATTGTAAACAACTTCATAGAGTGGTTCTTCTATTTTGGAATTTAGCTTACTTGAGTTCTTGATTTTTATTCTCGCTATTGTTGATTGGGGTGTCATTTTAGTTGGCTTAATGTCTTGATTGAATATTATTGTGCCTTGGTTTATTTTGCATTGTTTCTGCCAGTTTATATTGTTGAGAATTACATCTGCTGCATATATTTCAACTATTTTGTGTGGACCTTAATTGTTGTTCATTATGCCAGAAAAATAAATTGATTTATTCGTGTTTGAATCCGTTTATTTTTCTGCACTACACCTTAAATCATTGGGCTTGAGATTCTTGAAAATATTAATTTTGCTTAAAACCTTTTCCAAATCTTTTTCAGTGCTTTTAAACTCAAATTTTTTATAAAGTTCAATTCAACCCCCTCTCTTGAACTCAGTCTAAAGTGTTTTCAAATGGCTTACAAGGAGGTGCTTGACACCAAGGATGAGTCCAATGAAAAAGATAGTCAAAATGATTTTTTTTTTTCTTGTGAAATCTCTCATTGTTCTAACAAAAACATTCATTTATACTTTAAGAATAATTGGAACACACTGGGATTAACTGAATCATATCTTGACTTAAATGAGCTATTGCACTTAGCAATCTCCTCCAACATGGTATTGACCCCATCAACATCGACAACTATGAAATGCCAACGCTTGACGACGAGGTATTGCCTACATGGTCGACCAACTCCACAAACCCATCCAAACAGGCACTATCAAAAAACTCAGAAAAATTGTACAAAGAAACATTACTAGCTCGGTAGGGGATATACTCTCTACACCTAACCATTACTTTGGATATTAGAGTACATATATCAGACAAAGAAAAACGCAAGTGGTTCCACTGAGCCAACCCAACCCCTATTTATAGATTGTGGATGGGTAATGTTTAAAATTTTGTGACTCTTAATATCCATGTCGTTACATAAGCACAACTCAAATCCCAATGAGGGCTCACCTTAACAACTCACCTTATTTAAACCCCTTTGACCTACGGTCTTGGATTTAGGGAAGTAGTAGGCAAGACAAACTGAGAATACCTTGGTACATCGTGAACCAACAATGTGTAAGCTAATCAAAGAAAGTGTAAACTTTTCTTTCATAAGATTTTTCCAACTTGAAATTTATGACAATCGCCGTACTTGCAAATTAAAATTCTTCTAGTTAAAAAGCATGTCAAACTTTAAGGGGAGATGTCGTTGACATGATATGAGTCGAGTACTACTCGATCACATAGTTATATATAGCATTATCTAAAACAACCACCTAATCATTCTAACAACAACAATCTAAAAAACTACAAAACATCAATTAATTACATCAAAACTTATCATTTGAATCTGTAAATAACGTAAAAAATCTAATATATATATATATATATATATATATATATATATATATATATAT
>Ga0209700_103522_pt1 | contig 29843 bp, 10 predicted proteins | sample SiratroredBW_FD_187528 | JGI IMG/M metagenome (GOLD analysis project Ga0209700, IMG submission 187528) | Root nodule microbial communities of legume samples collected from California, USA - Siratro red BW (SPAdes) (version 2) | ecosystem: Host-associated > Plants > Roots > Nodule | place: USA...
AAAAAAAAAAAAAAAAAAACCTTGAAGATATATCATCAGACAACTAGAGACTGCTTTTACAGATTCCCTTATTAAATAATGAGGTGTCAGTACAAATAGATGCTTCTGATCTTCTCTAGATAATATCCATTTTCATAGCCCTTTGCATCTTTGTTTTTTTTTTGACATTTAAATAATTAAATTAAAAAATATTTTTAGCTTAAAGTTGAAGAAAATTAAATATATGTAATCAATTCATTGAATTAATTGTTTTACACAAATAACTACTAATTAATTTAACTGAAAAATTACTAAAACTTAATTAATAAATATAAAATATGTAAAAATATATTGACATGAAACCTTATAAAATGTATATTTTTGGATAACAATATCTTTATATGTTTATCGTTTATAGTTTTGAGTTAATTTTGAATTCTTGTTATCTTAATTAAATATAGATATTTTAAACAGTAAATAATATATATGGGGTAATTAGTAATTTGAATAGTAAAAAGGATTGACTGTGTCACTTCAAGACGAGTGACAATATTCCGAATGGCACCAAGAAGATGGAGTTGGTTAGTACTATTTTTATTTGAGGTAGATTAGATAATCTCCCGGTAAAGTAGTATAAGAGAAAATAATAAGGATTTTTAAAAATAATGAAAAAAATAAAAAGATATGATTATATACTACTTTAATAGAATAAAAATATGAATGAAATATATATATAAAAAAATTGATTAAATATAATTATTTTAATAAAAGGAAATTATAATTCAGTAAATAAACTTAAATTTAACTGAATTAGACAAGATAAGCTGGATGGTATTTGATTATATATATTTAAATTCATTGGGAAACTAAATGACTTTTAATTATAGAAGAAAAGGAAGTTTTTGTCTTTGTTTTCAGAACTCTTTTTTTATTAAATAAAATAAAAGGCTTTGCAATCTATATTTTCTATCCTTTTTTTAATTATTATAATTCATATTGTTTACTCACTCGCCATAAAACTCTGAGGTACTTTTACAATTTTTCAGTTTTTTTGGATCTGTTAAAAGACATGTTGTTCTAAGAGATCTGATTTATTTTAACATGCCACAAATTCACACATTTATGAGGAGTTTGAATGCTTACTTTCTATTTTAATTATATTTTTCTTCCTATCTTGCCATTTTTTTTATATTTGTTGGGAGGTTAATAAGTTGACATTTGTTTTTCTTATTGGAAGTTTCTCTGAAATTTACAAAAGGCTAAAAATTCTTCGGTTAGTACTCTAAGTTTGGATTAATTAAAGGTAACTACCATACTAAAGACTTACATTGATTTTCATTCTGTAATTTTCATGTGCAAATATAATTATGATTTTTTTAATTTTCCTTATTTTTTATTTACTGTTTTGTTCTTGTTATAATGTGATATATATATATATATATATAAGTTATTTGATACAATAAGCGAGTGTAAAATTAACACTGGCGAATCTAATAGCGAGAACTTAAAAACTACTGAATCTAATTAGTAAAAACCAATCTTAATGTTTCTTTTATAGAATCTTTAAAATTAAAAAAAGCTAATGACGAGTCATTATTAATAAAAAATTTGGAATGGTCCTCACTTGCACTAATTTGTATTATTAAATAGAATGTGATGGAGGTTTAAAGGGAGATATAGATGGAGAGAGCAGTAGAGAAAATAACCAATAAAGAATGTTGATAAAATTGATCATGAGAACCTAAAATGATTCCAAAGCCCCCACTTTTGACCATCACAGTCTAGCAAAAATGAATAATCAAAACTACTCCAACACCATATGATTGAAGAGTTTACAATTTTGAAGCTTGCCTCTTTCCAGAAAGACCACAAAAGATAGAATTTTTCAGACGAAAAGAGAAAATGAGTGCTTTGGAAAGTTATCCATTGGACTTGTCCTTCTGTCAAGTCCAAAAAAAAGTCTTTTTGATTCGCAATTACTCTTTGAGAATGTTTTTCTGGAGATTTGATTAACGATAATGAATGAGAAAGAAAATATGTTTTGTGTTGTGCACACCATTGCCACGGTATGGGCACTTGCAAAAAAAAAAGAGAGACTGGGTACTATTGAAGATGCTGCTTTTGTCTAAAAAAATATTTGTAGTTACCCCTTTTATCTTAAGTAATGGCTGGAGAATCCATCAAAAATTTGAGGAAATGAAAAATGGTTCCTTTTAATAATTTGTCGGAAAGTTTTATGCCAAAAAAAATGTGGTTACTTTAAATCCGTATTAGAAAATAGTATTCCTAATATGAAACTTGCATAGAAATATATTTGAGGTGAGGTATTAGCTTTCTATTTTTCTTTTCTTTCTCTTGCATGAAAGCAAATAAGGTTGAAAAACACAAATCTAGAGAATATATTGTTCACGGACTGAAATACAAAGGCGCAAATGTGTAAGGAGACAAAAATAGTAGAAGGATATTCAACTTAAATATGGTACTAAATGAAAACTTTCTTGGTAGAATACGTTGTAATTATTATATTGTAACATATGTCTTTAAAGGTTTGACATCTTGTAATCAATGATGAGAATGGTAGAAAAAGAAACAAGCACCACTACAAATGCTAAGTAAGCTCTTTTTAGTATGAAATTCATTGTACATAATCAAATCCAATTTACCTACGTCAAAGGTGAAAAAGAATATTCCAGAGTCGACTTCCAAGGTCTTCGCATGCAGGTTCCTCACTAATAACGTTCATAGTATCATTTCTCTTTCTCAACTCTCACCAAATTCCTGATAGCGACACACTTGGTGATGTCTCAGTGCGTTGGCACACACTTGTTTACTTTTGTTTCAATTAACTCCACTACCAAAATTTTTTGCATACCATGTAAAACAGTACCATCCCAAATAAAACGCTATACATTACTACACACTCTAGGCTCAACTGAGTACTTGGTTATAGGGTAATACAACATCACCCATTTGTAATAAAAATTCCAATAAGACCTAAGATAAATAAAAATTAAATAAGGACTATCAAATACTCATTTGATAGCCCAATGCTCGTTGGGTTGGGCCGCATGCATCGACATGGTAAGATTCATTACGTGAAAGACTGCTTCTTTCCGCACTTCCATATTATCTTCCAGCACTTCCATAATTTTTAATATTTCTAAGTTTAGATATAAGTAAAAAAACATAAATGTCATTGGTTTAAAAATAACAGAAGATCTTCTAATATGTATCACAGAGATTTCATCAATCATCAAACTCTTATGATTATCATTCTAATAATAAGTGAGGTCAGAATTCTAAAAAAAAAATATATAAGATAAAGATAAGATAAAAAGAATTATATTATAAAGAAACGGTGATTTTATTAAAAAGTAAGTTTTAAGCTTACCTCAATCTTATAAAACTAACATATAAATTGAAGTTTACATCTATTTATAAACTATTAAAAGGTCTTTTCTCTAATGTGAGATCTCTAACCAATTTCATAAAAATAAAATCTTGAAAAACTAATTTTTCTATTTATACAAACTTTTTTATTTTAACAATAAAATATTATTGAGGTGTTATTTTACTAACATCTTTCTACTCTACAACTATTTTCTAAATACTCCTTACATACTAATCTAGAGAACATTTTTACAATCTTAGAACTTCAATTAAAAGAAATTCGTTATGCAATTTATTTTTATCTAAGAATTAAACTAGATTTTGTGTTATTTTCTTCAATCCTATATTCGAAATCCAGAAATTGCTTCGAATAAACTTTATTTCTGTCAATACAACTTATTTATTGAAAGAAATTAAAAAAATTATATCTAATAATAAAAGCACACAGCAATAATATAATTTAATAAGTATTTCATACAATATAAACTAAAATAATTTGTTCGAAAATTTTATCAATAAGCCCTTATAGCTCAGTGGTAGAGCGTCAGTCTTGTAAACTGAAGGTCCGTAGTTCGATCCTGCGTGAGGGCAAAAATGAAATCACTTTATAGCAATAATTTTTTTAATTTTTTTTCTCCACATTACTTCCTCTTGTAGTTCGTGTTATTCATAAATTTAATGATTACTTAGAACCATGATGTTAGCCGTAATATAGAAAGAAGATCGAGCTAAGAAGAAGCTTTTATTGAAACATGTAAAGCATTGCTCTTAAGTCTGAATAAATAGAATTTAGTGAATAGTGAAATATAAACTTAAATCAAACGGCACGCATTAACTTTTTCGTATGGTGCAAAAGATAACCAAGGAATTATACAACAAAGATGAAATCAATGGTGGCATCAATGTGATAGATCCTTAGATGAATGCACATCAATGCATAAAACAAATAATTTGATTGTGTTCCTAATATAGCAGTGGCAATTGGGAAATAACAAAAAATAACCGCAGAAGGATCATTATAGAATTTCTATGTAACGATGCATACAAAGTATGTGAAGATAAACAAAAAGGAATACTTTTAAAAATGGAAGAAATCTCGATTGAGCTCTTTCAAAAAATGCTGCAGAGAGAACAGTGAAATAGTATGCAGAAATTTTATTAGAAATCTTCTGTATGATTCTAGAGTTTCCTTACAAGATACAAAATCTAAGTTGAAGTGTGAATTTGAACATTTGCATTAAGCCTGGTAAGTTTGCTCAATGTTTCACGAGCTGATATGGTATCTGGGTGATCTTCACCACAAATTGAAGTCCTAATGAAAACAGCCTTCCGGATTAGATCATCCCCTATGTCAAACTGAGCACCTCTTAGCATTAACTTCGCCCTAGTCTCGAGAACAGTAGCTCTAGTCAATGCTAACTCTTGCCAAAGGCAAGGATTCAACTGAGCATTAGTCTGAACGGATCTCCAGCAAAGTGATTTGTCTAACCACTTATCAACAGGGGTAACAAATGCTTGGTCTGCAGCTTCCAATGCATTGGTGCACAGACGCAGAAGCTCAAGAGCAGCAGTGCATCGAGAATATGTGATGAATGTGTGAATTGCAAGAGGCAGAACCACTCTTTTGACAAGATACAAAAGCTCAGACACCTTGAGCTCAACTAGCACAGGATCGTGACCAAATCCAAACAGCAGAAAACATGCAGCCCATAAATGATCCAGATTTTGTGATATTGACCCGTGACTGATGATAGCTTGAATCATTGCTTGTGCAGCTCCAGTATTTTCTCTTTTCCGAGCATACAGTTTGAACACCTCATTGATATGGATATAGCCTTCCTTGGTACTGTTTCTTGCAATATTAAACCTAAGCAGTAAAGAGGATGCTTCTAATTCTGGTTTTTTGGAGTAAGAGGATGGAAATCCACATGATAATAATTGCAGCATTTTTCTCCAGAAACACTTCCCCTGACATCTTTCTGGTACCTTTTGAGCAGCAAGTGCCAATAGGGAAACTGGAATAGCACCAGGTGCAAACCATCCACTTACCAGCACCATTCTGGTGGCCAAGCTTCTTGGACCATCTGCATGATCAAATATGGAGAAACAAACGTCAAAGAGTTGAAGAAGGAAAGCGTTCTTCCTGAACGAGAGAGCGTCTTTACCACTCCATGACATCTCCTTCAAAGGCATTCTATTTATGGTATCTAGGAGCCTGCTTGGTGTTATGGGTAGCTCAGACAAAATTGCACTGATAATGGCAAGGCCAAGAGTTAACCTTCCAACTTTCTCCTCAATACTTCTCAGGGCATCAACCTCGGCCACCGAATAGTCCTTACTACTACCTACCATTAAAGACATTGCCTCAACTCCAGATAAGTATGAAAGTTTCAACGGCTCCAAGTTCATGATGCGAGGAAGGCGGGTTGACACAATTACATGGGTCTCTGCCCCAAAACGAGGGAGAAGATCCATGACAAGTTTGTGATCCCACCAATCTTTTTCACTTTCCAAGTTATCAATGATCACAAGATATGGAATGTTTCTCATCAGTTCTTTGCGAACTCTAGAAATTGCAGCCACTTCCTGCTCTTCAAAGCTTCTTATTTTTGTTTTCTCCAAGCTATTCTCAACTCCCACATCAACTTCTAAAAATGATCTGATATTTAGATAATTTTGCCTTATGTATCTGCTCTCCCCTCCAATCCATAAAACCATCTTGTATCTCTGATGAAACCTGTAAGCAAATTCAAGAGTAAGTTCCGTTTTTCCAATTCCTGAATCCCCAGAAACACAAGCAATCCCTTTCCCATACAAAGTCTTCATTCCATTTTTCCTCTTAGTATACTTTCCCCGCTTGAACCTTGGATGGTTGTGCCGCTGAGAAAATTCAATACCTTGCATTTCAATTTCTTTTTCTGACTCCTTCCAAACAACTGGCTCTTTTTCCTTCCTTCTGTCGTCCCCTATATGCCTTTCCCTCCATCTTTCATCTATCATGTTGCTCTTGCCCCAACCAATTTTCACACTCTTTCTCCTGGGTCTGGCCTTAAGTTCAATATAGTCCTGTTTTGCATCTCCTGTGACATCACCAAAAAGTATAAATTCTAACTGTGAAAGCTCTTTCTTTCTGCCTGTAAAATTATCATTTCTAAAGAAAGGAAACTCCTCCTTTTCTACTTTTTCTCTCCACTTTGTCACACGTTCTGCGACACTTCTCCTTCCTAACCTCGTTGCTATTAACGTGACAGCCCTCAATATGCAATCTCTCCAGTTTCCATCCTGAGCTTCCAATTTACACTCGTCAACCCGATAAAGGCCATGCACGGCATCTTTCCATTCTTGTTCCAACCCTTCATACGAAAGCCAAAGTTCCCCTCCATGTTTTTCCCACAGCTCACCCCTCTTTTCAATTATATCCCTCACAAGACAATCAGCTGGACTCAAATCAAAGTATATTGGGACCAAATTCTTCTTCCTACAGAAAAAATTCAGCTCCTCAATGCTGTATTGGTTCTTGAAAGACTTCTTTGTTATAATTACTATCCCAAAAGAAGCAGCATCCATAGCTTTCTCGGCAATGCCAAGTTTGCGGGAGCTCCTACTTCTTGCCCTGTCCGAAACAAAGCAACTGATGCCTTGAATTTCCAACTCAGCACATAGCCATTTAGCAAATCGTAATAAAGGGGGTTTGCTTCCATGCAATCCTATGAAAACATCACAACTCCTCAGCCTATACGAAGAAAATGATGTGGAACCTGGAGTTGACGATGTTCTATGGTTTCTGTCTTTCTTAATTCGCTTTTCTCTCTGTCCAGAATAACCATCATCATGGCAATTCGAGTAACTGGATATGCTGCTACTAGAGATGCCAACTGGGGAAGATTTACGGTCAAGTTTCATCAAACCGCCTGAAGTACATCCAGCTGGAGACGCAGATACATCTGAGAAAGTACATCTAACATTTACTGTTGAATTTGGTTCTGGAATCTCTAAAGTTGAGCTTGAGGGATCCAGACCTAAATGAATTGCGTTACTTTGGGTATCAAGCCTGGCTGACTGTGATAATTGACATGATGATGGTGATCTGGGAGAGAAAAAGGGTGATTGATTTGCTGAAAAGAAAACAGAAGATGATGATGACATATTCCTTGTAGTCATGGCTGTCAAGGACCCAAAGACGGGGCTCTCTTCCTGAATGTCCATGCCTGTACTTGTAGGATTCCCAATTATGCAAGATAGCAAATCCCATGCACGCAGCCACACTATTTGTATCTGAAGTTGGGATGATGATGTCCAAGTCAGTCACAATTGCACAAATGAAGCCAAACTGAATGTTCTATATTAATTGTTATGTTCATGCAAGTGCTGAAATATAAACAATGTAAAAATATGATAATAGAGCATCACCATCTAAGTTATACATCTCAATGTTTACATGATAGGTAAAACTTTACCCAAAGAATCAAATTCCTCAACTCCCAAAAAAAAACAAGCAAAAATCATTGCTGGGCAGCAAGAGAATCAACTTAAACGGAAATAACTTACAGAAGGTAAATTTTGGGGAGAAGGGAAGGTAAACTTTACAGAAAAAGATTGACCCTGAACAGTGAATGCACCAAAAAATTGGTATCAGCTTGGGCAATACACTCATTTGATGCACAGGTTTCGTGTCTAATTAATTCAATAACCAAATTCAAAAACAAAGAAGAAGGCACCATATCATAAAAAATACAATCACAACCCCATCTCGGAGAGAGAATTCAGAGAGTCATAAAACTGCATTGGGATTCAGATCTGAGTACTTACAAGGATCCCAAACAGAAACACCCTTGGGCAGATTCTCTATTTCGCCTCCAACCAAATCAATCTCCTTTCACTGAACATACGAGGAAGGTGATAACGATTAATATTAGAACGAGCCGAATTTGCAAGTACAGCAACAGTGAAATAACGAACTCAAGAAAACCACCAAGAAACAAATCATGACCACAACATTGTATAAATAAACACACAGTGCATACTATTCAATATACATATCATTAACGCATCCAGTGGCTCACCACTATTGAGTGAAAGGCCAAAACACTCACTTGGAAATTAAGTGGTGAGACTGAGACATTTGGATGACCTGAGAGTATTTGGGAGACACCTCACACCGGTCACAGAAAAAAGGGAAAAGGACAGGGTCGTTGAAAATGAAGGCAAAAACTGTACCTTTTTCTCAGAAGGGAAGAGAACAAGTCTTTTAGGGGTTCAGAAACTCTAGCTGTTTTTTGATAAGCACGCTGTTTTGTAAGTATATATATAACTAAAAAACCAGTCTCTGACCCTCTCAACTTCGGCCTTTCACACTCTGTCCATTATCATTATTTGTATGACTTTCTTCAACCTTTACAAGACATTTGCTTTTTAATTTGCCAGGATTCTTTGGGTAGAGAAGTAGTATTTTATTTTATATTAGAGTGTGTCTGTGTGTGTGTCTGGGAGACTGAGAGAATGGTCTGAAGGGGAAGGAAGGAACAGGGTGGGAAGAAGGCAATGGGACCAAAGATGGGATCTGACTAGGGTATGGTGGGAATGGAAGTAGGCTCCACAGCCATTTATACCAGTGTTAAATTTGCAGATATTGAGCACTGTGATTTTGGAGCATTTGCATTGGAGGGTTGTTAAAAAAATTTAAAAATAGATAGAGTTACCTGTGGGGAGCTTAAAAGGCAACTTTGATTATGATAGTCCAAACCTAAACGTGGAGTTTTGTACCTTTGTAGGAACTGACGTTTTGAGGTTCTAACTTCTCGGGAATCCTTTCTCTCTTCTGCCACCCTTTTCTCCTCTCTGCTCTTTTTGTTTTCAACGTACAAATAACGGTTATCTTAGTCACATGTAGTTTCTAAAACACTTCCATTCCATTTCTTATTTGTTTTCCCTTCCAATCAACCAATTTTACCTGTAACTTTGTGTTCTATTGCCTCTTTTATTGTTTTTTTTTTTTAAATAATACAGGTAGATTAATTATAGCAAATTGTAACTCACTATTACCATTTTTTATCAATCATTACCCCACTCTCTATGTTAATATCACAACTTATAAATATTTTTCATAAATTTCAATAATTGGACATGATTACGGGATAAGTTACCAAATTATCAAATTCTTTCCTTAAATAAACATAAGTGTCTGCTTCTAGTATTTGTATATTAGTCTTCTAAAATTCCAAATGTTATTTATCCTAAGAGTGTTTCTAAATGGTGTGATATTATAGATTTTTTTTATACGTAATAATAGTGAGTACTAAAGTTATGATTTTAAGGCGGATCAAAATTTGGTTTGGATGATCATAATATTATTAGGACTATTTATGTAAATTTGTTGAAATGTAAAGAGTAATGGGTTGCTATATTAAATTATTTAATAGGAATAATATGATTTTTTAATAAAAAATATTTTAACTAGAAAAGGTTTACATTTCATCTCCTGTACCAGAACTTTTTTAGAAATTTAGTGAAAAAACTATTTCCACAAATAGTTGCTTTTAGCAAATATTATTTTTGAAAAGTAAATAGCATTTTTTTCAACTTCAAATTTTTAAGAAACTACAAAATTATTTTATACCAAATCGTGGACATAGTAGTACACCGGATTAAAACAAATGCGATTTTGTGGTAAGTCATGATTTTTAGTGGAATAATTTAAAAAAATAAATAAAATATTGTGTTTTTTAGGAAACAAAATAGTGTCTTAATGATTTCATGATATTTTTAGGTAGGTGATAAGTCCTTCATTTGATTTGAAGAGAAGGATATTTTCATCGCTAGAAATATTTAACGGGACAAAAAACTGAGACTAACACGATATAAATTTGAAGCAATGTTAAGTCGATATAAATTGATAAAAAAAAGTGATAACAAATTAAGTTTATCATAATAATACTAAAATATTTATACTATTGTTTTAAGATTCTTGGAAACAAAGTGTTTAATTAATAGTCTTTATTTTTTTATAGATTAATAACAAAATACAATAACTTAATCATGACTGTAAACAAACGTTAATATTTTATAATTTTAAATCTTAAAACTCTCATTCTAAACAAAACTTTATTTAACCAACATTTTGATACAAAAAGTATTATCCGAATATGAAATAAATGTGATAAAGTTTGGGCAGATGGATTAATTTTTTTTTGTTTATTTTGGTAAACGTAATAAAAAAAACAACTAAATATAGAATTCAATAATTTTCATAGGATTTGTTTGTGAATTCACTTATTTGCCAACTTAATAGTCTCTTTGAACAGATTAGGAAATACAAGTGTCTTTATAAAACAATTTCCATATATTAACTTATCACAGTAATTTTATAAATATAAAATTATATTGAATATTTACAGTATTAAAATAAATAAGTTTTACAATAATTTTAAATCTTAGATTTTGAAAAGGTAAAAAAAAACAAAAAAAAAATTTAGATGCTCCTAAAAGTTTGTAATCCACATAAAATGGGTACGGACAAAAATTTAGAAAATTGAAGTAAATTTAAATTTGTTCCTGTTATGTGTTCTACAGTGCCTTAGATAGTCCATTCCTCGTCTCTATTTCATTTAGTTATTTTGCATCTCTAAAGCTTGGGAAGTGTTTTCACTCAATTGGTTGAGTATAGTGAATAATCAATTTTAAATTCTTTAATTATTTTTAATTCTTACTAATTAAAAATACCATTACAAATATTTAATATTTATGCATTAACACTACAATAAATTTGTTTACTGTCTATATTTTTTTTACTTGTATTAATGAATATAATTTACCAGTGTCTAGTAATCTTATCTTTGATTAATTAAGTTTGATCAAGAAATAAGTAAAGTTTAATAAGATAATGATTTTGTCAATAATCGAACTCAAACAAAAGATAATATTATTACTATTAAATAGTTTTAAAAAAAAGAGAAATGAAAAGAAAACACAAAAACTTATTTTCTTTCATTTAATTGTGTAAATAATAAAAGAAAAATATGCATATAAAAATATATAAATAGTATAAATAAAGAAATAAAATGTATTATACAAATATTCTAAATTTACCGAGCACTTACAAGAATAAAAAAAATTAAATTACACATATAATATAAAAGAAGACTCATAATCTGATAAAAAAATAGTTTATGGGTATTTGTTTAAGTTGACTTTATACATGGGCTATTGTCCAAGAGAAAAAGGTGAAGCAATAGTTTGCAATGGTATTTGAATTAAAATAACATTTTAATTTGTAATATAAAGAAAAAGTTGAATAAAATAGGGAATAGGATGAATGAAACCAAAGACAGAATGATGAACTTGATATGTAGAAATGATTTGAATGAAACAACCAAAAAGTACGGCAACCAATCCATCCATGCATATAAAACAGGAAGAGAGGACAAAAAACTTTAAAAGTAGAACACAAAATTCAAACAATAAATTAATTGTATATATAAAGACTTTAATTAGAAAAAACATTTATACCCATTTCAGTATATTTTAATTTTTTATGAATAGAAAAATGTATTTTAATAATTAATTAAAAAAAACCATTTAAAAGAAACCTGTTTGCGGCAATAATTTGAGTTTAGATTTTTGTTAGGAAGTCGGTATTGCACTCACCTAAGTATTACATGGATAATTGGTTAGATTAATAAATCTATTAACAGTGTAATAATCCATATTTAACTTTTATTTTAAAAAGGTCATGCATGGTCTAAAAGTGATTTATACAAAATTTTCTCAAAAGAAAAATAAAGAAAAAAATGAATAAAAACTAATGAAATACTCAGTAACTTATCTGAACAATTAACCAATATTTCTTTAAGAGAATCAATGTAATATTTTAAAACTTCAATTGATCATTGAATTTATCAAGGTATTAATTAATATTAAACATTCAATAGTTGGTGATCCAATTGATACTAATAAAATGGAAACAATCAAACAATGCACAACATAGTATTAAAGAAACTTCATACCTAATAATACTTAAGATTAAAAATAAAATTTATAAAAAATGACATATTTTATAAACTGAATTTTTTTTTACCGAAAATAAATAAATTAAAGTTTTAAGCAAAACATTAAAAAAAAATCAAAACAAAGTTTACCTTTTGTTCTCAAAGTTGCCTGTGTAGTTTATCATGTAAGTAGTCAAAAGTATAATTTTCTAATTTCAGGTCTCCGTAAATTTCTTTTACGTTAACATATTACTAAAACTTTTAATTTGATGCTGAGTTTTTGCAATAAGAACTAATATCAAGTTATGATCAGTGTATAAGTTTTTGTAATGTTACTCCCTTGTATAAAATTAAGATTTAAAAATATTAATAAAAGTAGTACTATATTATTATTAAATATTAATATACATATATAGTTATAGTTATGGATTAGTGGTAATAAGTCATTGCACTACTATTTTTTATAACAATTTCATTACTTTTTAAACTATTCATTTCAAAATTTAACCTCATGTGATTAAGTAATTATTTAACAAATGTGAACTTAACTATTTAACAAACACTAAACTGTTGGACTTGTGTTCAACTTTTAGCTAAGGAAAAGAAATAAATAAATTAGAACAAATCACATTGAGCACATGCCACCATGTGAGACCTCACCACATCCCAATTTATTAACTTTCCAATGAATGGCTTGGATTACGCCACTTGCTGCTAATACAGCTACCTTCTCTGTTATAATATTTTCTTTAAATTTTAAATTATTAGTTACTTTTTTATATCTATATAAAATTTATCATATAAAAAATGACTAATTACTCTTACTGGTAGTAGATAAAGTAAAAAAAGAAAAAAAAAAATGAACTAAACCAATGTAAATCTAATAAGGACGAAAACACATGGACCTTGTTAACTTATCCTTCTGGCATATTACCAATATAGCAAATTCATCATGATTAATGGGACCCAACCTGTACAAATATAAGGATTCTATCTTTATAAATACAACCCAATTTTATAGTTTCCAAAAATGTGATAACTATAGGTCATTTTTTTTCCTATAATACAATAACAACATTTGAGTTTAATTCGTACTTCTTCTATTCCTTTTTGTAGCTAAATATGAAGCATGGACCTGTAATTTTAAATTCATTAAAAATGTTAGTTGGATTTGTCTGATTATAATATTTTCTAAAATATTTGTAAATGTTTAGTTTTGGTTTGTTTTTGTGTAAATATTTATGATAGTTTTGTGTGTGTGCGCTTTTTTTAACGAAATTGATGGTTTATCATTTCTCCTAACCTTTTGTGTAGCAAAAGTGGTATTAAACTATCGTACTTCATCCTTATAAATTATCATAGAACAAACTTAATTTAAAAAATGCAATTATGAGCTAAAACTTCATACTATATATATTACACACTTTTTATAATTTTAAAATTGTAATTCTAAGCAACATAACAAATAAATAAAATAAAATAAAATAATAGCAAAATGAGACAAAAGAGGATAGATCACATGTACTGTATTAATCATCTATTATGTTTTAACTGTACACATGAATGTCATAATATCTAAAAGAATGATATATTAAATACCATAATAATAATTAAATAATAGGATTAAAGATAAATAAATTATTATCATTAAAGATAAAATTATTTAACCCATTTCTAATTGTATCATAACTAACAGAGGATATCACATTAGGCATTCAATTATGCATGTTGAGGGAAATACATTTTAAAAGAATATAATAATAATAATAGTTAAATCAAAGGCTAAAATGTTGATACAGCATTATATTGTATAAAATATAAATGTCATTCTAAACTATAGATTGTAGTTTTTAATGTATACTACAGAACACATTTTTGTTACAGAACTATAGATTTAAGATTGAAAGAAGTGTAATGTAAAGAAGAGAGAGTCAATAAAAAGAAAAGAAGCAAGTTTGACTTTGAAGGTTACTTATTATTATTTAATTAATTATATCCAGCTATGGAACTATTTTGGTGCCAATATTTGGAGGCATGTTGGCTGAATCTGGGCTACTAAGGTCCATTCAAGTCCAACCATCATGTGTTTGTGAAAATGACACTAACTTATATAAACAATTCAGTTATTTGTGATCAACCATACAATCAGATGGGGTAAAATATAGAACCAGACAAACCAATTATTGTGTTGAAAGTTTAAGTTTGAGTTAGTCTAAAAAGTATATTCGCTTTCCAAATGTTAAAGAAGCTCTCAAGGAAAAAAAAAAAAAAAAAGAGTTAAAAAGGAAACTTGAAAAGGCAGAAATTATGTTGATAAAAGAGTGTTTTCTGATCATTTTTCAAAACCTTTTCAGCTTGAGTTTTTCACTTCAAATGTTCTTACTGCTCTTTAATGAAAATACTGAATGTAAAGAATGTTTGTATTCATTAAAAATATTAGTTAACCATAAATATGACAAATATCGGTTTAACAGAATGACTTTGGATATGGGTTTTCTTCTCCTACTGTAAAGTTAAATTCATTCACATATTTATCAGAATAATTAACTTATTAATATTATGGAGTTGTTTACCAATTTTTTTTTCTATATAACACACAATACCTACATGTACATAATATAATAGAGATGAGAAATATCAAAGGAAAATTTATTCTAAGAAAATAAGAAAAAATATTAACCTTGACATAAAATTGTAAAAAAACAAGATTAAATCATATATATAGTTACGTAACTCTTTTTTAGAGTTGTATAATTATTGAATAACTTCTAATATTAACGTTTACATATAAATTATATATTTAGATTTATTAATCTCATCCTCTAATGAAAACATTTTGTTCACTTCTAAAAAAATTATTTCACTTTACACACATTTTTTAAGTGACACATGGATAGTGGTTCTTTTAATCATAACTAAATAAGATTCAAATTTACAAATCCCAATCTCTCAAAAATGACTTCTCCAACTTCACAAACCACCCACGTGAAAGAGAAAGAAGTATAAATCTTGACATAGAGTTAACATCATATTATCATAAAAATAAAGAAAAAATCACTTTTTTTATTACGTCACATATTTAAGAGATACATTTTCTTTCTCTAACTATTTTGAAGTAAGAGAAACATGTTAAAAGAAAAAAAAATATAATCTCAATAATATAGATCGATTTTTTTAAGAACTTAGAGTCTCGTTATGTTCTTTGTCAATAATATAGATCATTTTGTTTAAGAGTTTAGAATTTCATTATGATTTTTATCTTGACAAATGTAAAATATATTTAAATTATTTATAATTTTAACTCTTATTATTTTTTATCTCAATTCCTAAACAATTTGTCATTAAAAAATGACTAATTTCAATTATATTTTAAGTACTAATTTTACTAATCACTTTTATTTCTTTATGAATAATACTAAATAAAAAGTAAACAAAACATTTTTTTAACTTAATTGGGTTCAAGTTAGAAACTGTGTATTGTTAGTTAGTGTGATATTCTGTTAAAAATGTTGTGTATTGGTTATAAATCTTCACTATTAAAGAAAAATGAATGGAGTGAACAACTAGCCCAGCCTCGGGCCTGAATTGTTCAGGTCGGAAGAAAACCCAAACCCGGGCCTGCTAAATTCAAATCTAATTCCATTAAAAAAAGAGAAGAGAAAAAACTGATTCCTCAATATTTTTTTTTCTGTGGAATATATAGGTTGGTAGGTGGGGTTTGGATTTAAACTCTTTAATAAGGTCATAATTATCTTCTACCAAGGTTAGGTAAGCTTAAACCATTCCTACTTTTTTTTGTCCTATTTAGCTCCTTCTCGTTGCCTTCCTTTGTAATCTATGTTTCCTGTTTCCTATTTATTTTTCTGTTTCTCGATGTTTTTTTTTTTCTGTGTACACTGCAATGCTTCTCTAAAACGTTGTTAACAAAACATGAAAAAAAAAAAATAATTCTGATCTAAATTACAACATTGGATCATTATTTCTGAGATAAAGAAAACATGCCGATCGACACAACAAAACTTCCTTGGCGTACTAAGTTGCCGTTAAAAGTCGAGAAAAGCTGATTTGGTTGTTTTCCAATTTGGCACGTTGATTTGATGGTTTGTAGTTGAAGAAGGCAAAACTTGAACCTGTGATAATTTAATGTGAAAAAGAAGAAAAAGGAAATATGTGACGCTGGTCTGAGATCTGGTATCCGAGCTAATGAAGAAGGATTTGATAAAAAATGATATTTGTTGAGAAAGCAAGAAAAGCATGAGTTAGGCATAAATTTGAGAGAATTAAGAATAATAGCAGTAGGTTGGAAAAGGAGAAAGCAGTGAGGGTTGAGATTGAAGGGGAAGAAATTTGGCTGCGGTGGACCCCGAAAGAAAGCTCTGTGAGAAAAGGGTGAATGGTGACACACGTGCACACGGACTTCATTATTCGGGCACAATAGCCCACTAATGACTCCTTTGCTTTTTGTTTTGTTTTGTTTTGTGGCGGCCACAACACAACAACATTACATATACTATACTAATACTAGGTAGCATCCAAAGGTAAAGTAGCATTAAGACCAAGGTACCCTGCAAGTGCAAAGTGAGACTAGGAGATTCCAAGGGACAGTTGAGTAAGTTCCCAACACTTTAATACCATCACCAATACCACCCATCATGTGATCTTACCATTTTAATACTAACTAATGAAAAAAGAAAGAGGCATAGTAAAGCCTCATCCCCCTCCCTGCTCTGCTCTTGGATGGTTAATCACTTGACATGACATCAACACCAATCAAACCAACCCAAATCAAGTGAGTCAGTCATTGCCGTGTTTTGACCTCTTCAACTACAGTACACTGTCTTCCTTCTTCTCACCCCCAAATTACACGATTCATATATACATACAATACATATCAAACATTCATTTTATTTTCAGTTCATCTCTCTACCATTTCTCAACCTTGTTTTTGTATGTAAATATAGAAACATCTAATCCCCTTCTCGCTGCTACTCTGCTTTTTATCCATCCCTTTTTGTAAAGAAAGAGGTAGAGATGAGAGGTGGTAATGGAAGCGATGCCAGAGGTGTGAACAACACTTTGGAGACTATCAACGCTGCTGCAACTGCCATCGCTTCCGTCGACAATCGCCTTAATCAACCTCTTCCTCACCTCCAGGTATAATTCATACCATAATCACTTGTATCAATTTTGCTACCCTTATGCGGAATAGAGAGTTGACTGTGAGATTGTTTCGGTTACAGATGTGGATTTGGTCTGTTTTTTTATGCTTGAGACCTGTCCGTTCTCTGTTCCCCCTTAACTCTGTTTTACTTGGTCAGATTTCTATTATGCAAAACTTCATTTTGTGTTCCATGTTGCTCTGCTCTGATTGCTTTACTAGTTATAATCAATCTCTTATCCAAAATAATGATCTTTTCAAAATTTGTTTTTTGGGTTGAACAATTCAACTTCACATGCGTTACGTTTTCAAGATATATAGTTTCTGAAAAGTTAAGCCACGTAGAACTTTGTTTGATGAGGTAGAACGGAGAAACATCACATTTTTGTTTCATCGTTTATTTATTTTCTGAATACACTGATTTTTCGGTATGTAACGGTGATCTGATTTTTCGAGACAACTAGCATGTCTCTACATTTTCTACCACTCAAAACTGGATTCCTTAGAGTTTCATACATTTAATTAATACGAACTTTAGAGTCTCATACTTTTAATGAATACGAACTTTTAAACCAGAATTAGACTCTGCTTATTTTCTGCATGTGGCAGGCTAAAAGTTGTATCCTATGTAATCTGGATCCTGTCATAACATGAATGGCACATTCACTGTCTTGTCATTCATAAACTCTTGCTGAGCTTACTTGTGATCTCTTCTATGACTGAAAATTAACTCTTTTGCTTGCAGAAGAAGACCTGGGGAAGCTGGTTGAGCATATATTGGTGTTTTGGACACCGCAAAAACCAAAAGCGCATTGGGCATGCAGTCCTTGTTCCCGTAAGCACACCTTCTGCTGCAGATGCTACTGCTGCAACAGTAGCTTCAACACAAGCACCACCTAGTATTCCATTCCCCTTCGCCGCACCTCCCTCGTCTCCTGCATCTTTCCTCCACTCAGAACCTCCTTCAGTTGCCCAATCCCCAGGTGGTATACTCTCTCTCACTTCTGTGTCTGCCAGCATGTACTCTCCTGGTGGTCCTTTCTCTATCTTCGCCATTGGACCTTATGCCCATGAAACACAATTAGTTTCACCACCCGTTTTCTCTACATTCACCACTGAACCCTCAACCGCTCCCTTCACTCCACCTCCTGAATCCGTCCACTTGACTACACCTTCTTCACCTGAAGTGCCCTTTGCTCAACTGCTTGACCCCTACACCAAAAATGCCGATACCTATCAGAGGTTCCAAGTATCTCAATACGACTTCCACTCTTATCAGCTTCATCCTGGAAGCCCTGTTGGTCAACTCATTTCACCAAGATCAGCTTTCTCAGCTTCCGGCACCTCATCTCCTTTCCGTGATGCCGAGTTTTCTTCTCGTGGCTCCCTCCTCCTTGACTTTCAATCAGCTGACCCTACCAAGCTTTTAAACACTGATAAACTGTCTGCTCATGAAAGACACAAGTCACGTCAAGGCTCTGGCTCTTTAACCCCGGATTCTACCCGATCCACAACTCAAGCTGGTTTTCTTCCTAGTCACTGGGTCTCTGAGATCAAAAGGTCCCCACATCCAAGAAAAAATCGCCCCAATGAGATTAGTGTGAATCACAGCGTCTCTATTGAAGTGTCTGCCCAGGAAGTATTGAAATGTGTGGAAAACAAGGCAGGGGCATGGACTAAATCACTTCCATCCAAAACTGATACACCAGGAGCAGAAAAAGAAGATAATTCAAGAGAAGTCCTTGTCAGTGAAGCTAACAACGATGTCCCCCAGCAGATTGCTGACAATGGAGATGTGGAAAGTGTTCATCATAAGGATGAAAGTATAACATTTTCTTCTGCTAAAGAATTCAACTTTGATAATGCAGAAGGAGGGGATTCTCCTGGGCCCAACTTGGTTGTTGACTGGTGGGCTAACGAGAAAGTTGCAAGCAAGGAAAGAGAATCCTCCAAGAATTGGTCTTTCTTCCCGATGGGGTTGGCTAATCGCCAATGAGGGCTCCCTTAGTTTCGTGACTGTTACTTAACATAGCCTTGCTCGAATTTTGCATGGATTTTGACTTTCTGCCATTGCAGGGTAGCAGCCAACACCACCCCTGCTAAAAATTTTACTTGCTAAATCTAACAAATACAGTGATGGGAATATTTTTTGAACTTGCTGGCCCCGAAATGAAGGTAAGTTTTGGCAGACTAGTGTAATCAAATTTTCAGGTAAACCCACTTTAGATTAGGAATGGCTTTACATTTATAGCATTTACATTCTTCACACCTGTTAACATTTTTCTGTGTAAGTGTATTATAGTTGACATAAAGACACTGGTTACCAATAACCAACCAATGGTGATCTTTTTTTTTTTTACTGTTACTGACAGTTCAAACATTTTAGCAATGTTCTTAAAGTACATTCTAGTAAGTTTTCTAGTCCTGGCATTTTCAATTAATAAAAAGAAGACAGCTATCCTATCCACCTGTTTTTAGTTTGAGGTGAGCTACATGGAGAAGTAATAGAAAATGTGTTCATAAGAAGATAATTAAATATCATTAAAATAATTAACTACAATAATAACGATTTATTACAACTTGAACTAAATTACCAAGGGTTGTGATAAGCTATGTACCTGTGCGTAAGAGTTGAACTATTAAATACCTGTTTTAATGAATTAAAATCTAAAAAAATAATAAATATGTAAGTGATATTATTGGATTGACGCTGATTTTGATCTAATGATAGTCACATTTATTCTTAGTTTTTTTTTTCTTAAAGTCTTTACCTTTGCATACTTCTTATTAAGAGTGGAATCAAGAGTTTACTGATAATTTATTTAATATATAGGATTTTATGTAGTTGTTTATATTTAAGAGTTTCCCTCGATAATTAAAAAAATAATATTTATGATTTTAATATTTATTGAAGTGTAAAATAAACATATGTATACAACAATAGAAGATAATATTTGTTTGAGTAAGGAATGACACTGATACGTTAATAACGTAACCATGTCGTCTTCTTCTAATATTGACTATATAATCAATCTTTTGTTTGGGATAAACTTGCATGAACAAATAAAGAAACCTTTTCATTCACCAATTTCCTAATCATTTGATATAATTTTGCCATTTTCAAATTCAGTCATATTTTCCATCTCATGTCCTCTTCTACTCTAACAATATATTTGAATATTTAGTTATACACTTCAATATTTAATCATATAAGAACAGATGGTATAAAGTAATTTTTTCACTATTTAGATTTAAACACTTTACAATAAAAAAACTAAAATTTTATCTGTGGGACAAATAAAGTACATTATTAACAAATATTTTAGTACCCTTGAAGTATGCAGTAAATGGTGAGCAAAAATCCTAACTCTTAATAAGATGAATGGAAGAGTGAATAGTTTTAAAAAAAGAATGAGAGTATAATCAAATTGAATTTAATATTGTTTTCAATAGAAATATATCTTAAATATTTATATTTTCAATATATTTTATTTATTAAAACATGTATTTAAGAAGTTTAATCCTATACACTTAACCTATAATATTAAATAATAAATTTAATTAAAAACAATATAATATTCATAAAAATTAATTCATGGCTTTAAGTAAGTTAATAAATTAAATGATAATAAACTTGTTCAAAATAATTTAAAATAAAAAAAATATAACATAATTTATTTTTAAGATAAATGTAAAAGTAAGTTTTTGATTTGGTGTTAAGTTATTCATACTAAATTCATTCTTAACCTGTATAAAAAAAATAATTTAAGTTAAGTCACATTAGACTCAATTATAAATAAAATATAACTCAATTTAATTGTGATGGATTAAATTAAGTTGAGTTATAACTCAACCTAATAACCATCAATAATTCTTTTTAAAATATAAATTATTTAAAAATTTATTCTAAAATATAAGTTATTTTTAAAAGATTTGTTATAAGTATACCGTCTTAAAAAACCTAAAATACAAGTTGGTTTACAAAATCAAAACTGCATGAATATTTTTTAAATAATCTATAATAGCTCTTAAATGGTAGTGAACTCCTTTTCCGAAGCCGTTAGTTGCATGCAACACTACCACTTTTTACATTATTTGGATGGCTTGAGAAGTTGAACGGTTCTACTGCACATGTACATGTGCATAAAGAGCATTCATGATAATTTTGTGTGTAGCAGTAAGAATAAATAAATAGAAGTGGTAGAGAAAGGAGCATTCTAAATTCACAATAACTCAATCAACTCCCACCTTCTTCGTCAATGTTCCTCTGCACTGCTCCCAACTCCTCCCCAAGTTCCTGCATTTATTTGGTAGGCTAAATTCTGCATCCTATTTTATGATTTTAATTCTTAAGTCTTCAAAATTCCCTAACTGAAGTTAAACCCATTTATTTTACACTTTAATTAATTAAATTACTTTTTATGAGGTCTTACATGAATTACATCAGTATATAATAGTTGAATAAGATTAAATAAAAATAAAATCTCTAGAAAAAACGAGAATTAGAAAAAAAATGGGAATTTTCTTGATTCCTTCGCCTAATTGTCCCTGTTCCCGCTTGCTGCCTCTTTTCTTCCAATTTGTAGGTACATTTTGTTTTCCAACATTGAATTTTATAACTAAATTATTGAGTTACATTTAATAATCAGTAACACCAGACCCTTTTGTCGGTGCAAGATTTCTATAGGGACAGGTGCATAGGGTGCCTTACAAAGCTTTTTTAGCGGAAAAATAATGAAACGACTAATTTATTATTTTCATTTCATAACGGGAAATCCCTAAACTATTAATTTATTATTTCCATGTAAAATGTTTTCTTCTCACAAGTCTGATGCTTATAGTGCGGATATGTCCTTTCACAATTTTTTTTTTCTTTCAGTAAGAAAAATTATGTATTTATAAATTATCCAACTTTGTATACTTCAACTCATACAAATTTTATGAAACAGTAATTTCTTAAAAATTGCCAAATTTTCCTATATTGCACAATAAGTATATTTCTTTCCAGATTTAACAAAGATAATGATGATTAGCTACATTACTCTATAGTTACCTTTTTTTTACATAGCTTAGATTTTGTTCTTGCTCTGTTAGACTGCATTGACAAAACTAATATAGAATTCATTAATAGTGTCTAACGGAATGAATTCATTTTGTTCAAAATCTTCCTAACAACATACCAACTAATATAGAATTCATTCTAAAGATTACATTTTAGACTCCTGATGGTTTATGTCATTGATTACTTATTTATCATAGAATATCTTTATTAGAGAGAACTTTTTTTTTTTTTTGAGTTTTGTACTTTGATATCACATGTTAAAGTAGATGTTAACGTATATAAGTGTAGTCCAAATATGTAGTGAGTCATCTTCAACTTCCTAATACGTTGAAAAAATTAAATAATTTAACTATAGATTGATTTCAATGAATAACTTATCATTTCATACTTCATGCATGAGGTCTGAAACTTCGAAGCTCTTTAGCTAATTTCCCTATCAAATAAAGACAAAATCGACATGTCCTTATTATCGTCTTGGAATATCTTAACATAATTAACTCCCATCCCATGTCTTGAAATAATTTCTTCTAATCTTCATAAAAAAAAAAAAAACAGTAATTGACAATGATTTTGGATTGGAATGGAGGAAGTATAATCCATTAGCTTGCCCTGGGTACAAAACTCTAGGGGCAAATTCTTCACAACAACCATCACACAAAGCAGATGATGCAGTGGAGGTAGTAGTATGACAGTGAACAATTAGCGATTTCTACGCATTAGTATTCGAACAAACTCTACACTAAATGTAGACTATTTCTATAAATGTGAATCCCCTGCTTTGTTAAAAGGGGATTGGTGCTAATTATGGCTTTGTAAGGTACACAGGTACAACAATGTTACAACTTCATTCAAGGCTTAATTCTCCACTGTGCTGGAGTCTTAAATGTGGACAGGGTTTTTGAGGTTCTCCACTTGTCCACAAAACCCTCAAATCTCCTCGCTTCTGCCCCAATGTCATCAAGGTTCCTGCATTAATCAATGCATGAAAAAGTAAGCTCCTAACTCTATATTATTGCTACAGTTTCCTAGATAGATTATGCCTTCAATTATTTCTTATCTTAATATGAAACCATAACACAAGTACCAAGGGTAAATGGAACGATGTATAATAGTGCAGGTTGGCCATGTCCGTCCATCAAGTTTAGTGCCACGTACGTAATTAAAAGACCTACCAACATTAGGAAAAAAGTCAATTACTCTAATAGCTCAAGAAAAATGTTACTGAAGTAAACAACAGAAAAGGTGATTGGTGTTTGATTCTCACCAAAGCCATATGCAAACATTGCCCACAAGAAATATCCACCTCTAAGGCTCTTGTTTGCCAGCCAATCGTACCTGCAAACACGTACCATTTTGGTCAGACAAGCTTTTTTCTCATCTAAAACCTGCCAAAACAGTACTTTAAATCTAGGAAATTGGTGTTTTAAGATCTCAAAATTCCTTTGTTCTACCTTCTGATGTTATTATTGTCATAGAAAAATTCCTGGAAACATAATCAAATTTTTTGCGTTGAGACAATTCATGCAAGAGGGAGGAAATAAAACCTGAGTGAGAAGGCCACCAGCATTCCAGGTAAAAGGATGTCTCCAAAACCTATGATGCTGTAGCCACCCCATGGATCAAAAATACGTGGGAACTTTAGTAACATTGGAATTCCATCTTCTCCACTTCGATCACCTCGGGCTACCTATGAGAAAAAGTAAGCAAAATTAAAATTAGTTAATACATAGGGTCTTAGTGACTGTCATGCAATAGAATGGAGCATAGTACTAACCACAATCATGACACTTTCCTTGAAGAACTTCTTTGAGACAAACACCCAAAAGATGTCGTAGATGAAGGCACAGCCGAGAAGAACAGTACCAACCTAATTCAGGAAACAGTCATATATTTAACATAAGTGTCTTGGGGCCTATTTGGGATGGCTGCAAATTTCCAAAATTTTTAAAAACTAAAACCAATTTTAGTTTTATGACTTGTGTTAGTTTTTTCTTTTTCGGTGATGACCTTTATTGCAACAATAGTCAATAGTAGTAGTGTGGTGATAGTAGTATCGATGTGACAGGAACTTGGGTATTTATGGAGTGTATAAGTCGCACGTTGAGTGATATAAGATGTTCAGTAGAATATTTAAGTATTCGGTTCTCCTATTTTAATAGTTGACTTTTGAGGATGAGTTTTCCAAGTGCTTACCAAAAGTAGCATGTGAAACTTAAAATTAACTTAAAAGAGTTTTGAAACTTGGTTAACAATCAATTCAGCCCAATTTTACCATTTTAGCTTATTTTTTGGTACAACTAAAATAAAATAAAAAAAAGAATCAAAGTAGGTAACTAAATGCATATTATGTCCGAAGCTGATCCCAATTATCTTCGTGTGTTCCCCAACATGCTAATGTAAGCCACCACATTTTACCATTTTAGCCAAACACATTTTTGTTTTGAAATGTGCTTTTGAAATAAAAATTTAAAAACTTAAAATCACCCAGAACAAGACCTTGATTTTCTATAAAGAAACATTTCATGTAGCATAAGTATATCAAGACAGCTTCTCTAACTTGACAAACTACAAAAGGGAGTGCTTGCTGACCAAATAGTAATTAAAAATAGAGGCAATGCAACACCAGATACAAAACGCCCATTCAATGGCTTCTATTGAAAAGTAACAGAATTCAAGAATAATTTTATCATGGTTAACATAAAGCACAGCACAAACAAAATAATGTGAGCTCAAATAATTACCTTGAGATTTGGTACATGTACAATCTGTAGAACTGTTATAATCAGTGCAATTCCCTGTTTGAACAACCATGAAAAAGAAATAATGGTTAAATGGACAGTAAGTATAAAAATGCAAACAGAATTTTCATATCATATATTTAAAATAGCAAAGTTCAATATATTTGTACAGTCGGGGCACGGAAATGTTATGAAAAAGATGCATTTAGAAATAAGGATCCAAAAGAAGCCTTCACCAAAAGCACCCATTTAACAATCCTGACAGGCCATTAAATTTCCTTCTAGTATGTAGCAGACCTAAATGGCTGCCTGCCAGGACACATTTTACAATTTATGCATCTAAATTACAACTAATTAAGAGAAATGTACCGCCTTTGAAAATAACAAAAAAGACAAACTTTTGTTAGACCTTGAGTGTCTACGTGATATGTAAGACTGGAGAAATATTTATCCTTACGAGTATATCTTGACCAATCCAGGCAAAGGAATTGTTACGATAAACTGCCCAAAGAACGGCAAATGTTGTACAGAATGGAGAAACAGCCAAAGTCAGGTATGAGATAGATCCCAGAAAAGGTACTTTGACGTATGCCTCTCCAGCATGCTTGAACCACCTGTAAAGGAAAACAATGTAAGTTTCTTCTATGAGTTAACACCATGGAGAAGTGAGGAACAAATTGATAACTTCAATTAAAAAGGACATTAAGGATGAAAGGGTGGAAAATCAAACATTATAACAGAAATCCTTAAAATTTGAAAATTACTCTACCATACGTGAGGAAAGAAGAGAATTTACCTTATGACATGATTTTCAAAATTACAAAATATTATTTGAAACATAGATATAATATATATTTGTAAACAAAATGCAATAAGATTATCAACATCTCTTGTTATTCCTGCATACAACAATCAAGTTTACTAAATAATGTTATAGCACATCTTCACAAAATTAATGAAAGATCAAAATAAGTTCATTGTAGTCTTAAATACTAAAATGCTGATTACACCTAGAAAATCCTTTTCTCAGTCATTTAGTCAGCTTTGTTGCAGAGTGTGCATGTTTATGTGAGTATGCAAGTCCATTTTACGTTTCCAGAAAAATCTAACAATTTAATTATTTTCATGATATCTTCTGGAGAATTAAATGAGTGACAGACTTCTCGAAAATGTGTACATGACCATTATTTTGCATGGTAAAATCATCCTAGAATTATAAAAGAATAGTGCAAAATACCATGCCGATGGAAGAAGAGATGGGAAACAAATGCAACATGAACATTAAGCAAAGCCTTGGCTGTTTTTACTGACTATACAGCTCTTTTTCTATCAAACCAGCCACAACATTCACTTTGTTGCAGATTATGTGCAAGAAAAAGCTCATATTGGAAGGTTACAGTTACTATTTTTCTATATTGATGACAACTTCTGCACAAAATAATCAAGCTCATATAATAGCTTACACGAATTTCTAGTATAAGATTTGAAAATAATTAATTAAATATGCATTTAAATGAAAACGAAAGATAACTGCTTAAGGCATAAAGCTGATCAAGCAACTAAAAAGGCAACCCATTTAAAATCCAACAGGGGTTATAAAACATATATGTCTACTCTCCCCATATCTAATATGAGCTTCTCAAATAACCAAAGAGGATTTGTTTAAAAAAAGAAAATATAACAATCTTAACAGATGGATAATAAGACCAAAAATTCATAATAACATTCATTAAAGATAATATACCACACCTGGACAAAAGAGCAACCAAGCAAGTTTGCAAGCCCTGCAGATACAAGAAAACATGTGGTTACCGATGACTTGGTAGAGAATAGCATGCCAATTGAAGGAAAGACAGATTGTATTTGGTAATGACAGCAGAGAGTTTTTATAACATGCATTCATGCTATGTCATAGACGTTAATGTGATGCCCTTCTTTTTCCTGCATAGATATGTTTTTTTTCCTAACACAGATGCAAAAATATAAATTTTAGACTGATTTATTTGAAGTTAATACCTCAATCCCACCAATACAGAAGAGAACAACCAAAACCTCAATGAACCACGACGACATCAGTCTGTAAAGCATAAACAGGAAACATGAAGCAAATACAACAAAGAGGACTGCAGCTTTCACGTTCATATTTACAACTCCACTAACACTAGCATATTTAGTGTTTGGGATTTCATCTGAAGCATCCTATAAGAAAAGAAGAAACTGAGAGTAAGTAGTGGCATCAAAAACATATTAAGACAACAATGGAAATCCAACTTGAGGGAATACTGAAAGAATAGGAAAAACAGACCTTTAGGAGCTTATCCTGTTCAATAGCTGCTTCTCGGGCAGTCCAAGCTGACCAATATGATGCACACAATATGGTAAGAACTGCCATCATCCAAAGAAATACTTCTGCCATGTCAACAGATGGTCTACGTGGTGAGTATAGCTGCACAGACACTGCAAAATGGCAAAAAAACTTAGAAGCTCCCCTCCCTCAAAGGAAAAACAAAAATAGAAGTTGCATTGCAATTACAGAATCTTCTCATAAGCATTAAAGATGTTGTGACCATCACTTAAATAACTGCATTAAACAGAAACTATTACAATTTCCACATAGCATGCACAGAAAAACATCCAGAGATATTTTGAAAATCGAAAGGAAGCTCACCAGTTGAAGTACTTGTCAGCATTTTTGCCAGCCTTGCACCTGCATCTAGTGGAAGCATGACCGCAGGTATATGTATGTCCAGATCAGTTTCATCAGCATCGCAAACCATCTTGTAAAGTTCTGCAAACAACAAAAACAAATTTGACATGAAAAAAGAAATAGGTGTACGAACTAGACACAACAGCCAAGCAACTCCCCCAGCTACTAAAATAGCAACCCCGCACACACAAAAAAAAGCAAAAAGGAAAAAAAAAAAAAACTCAATATCTACCCTTTTGATTATTTATGATGAGGATGGCTGAAGCATTAGCATTCTGTGCAGTTTTTGCCTTTCTTGTGAATGTACAGTTGCCTCGATCCACCATGATGACATCTCCCACAATCTGACAGTTTAGACAACTACTAAAAATTCAGTACTTTGCAACACTAGTGACCAAAGTACACTACAACACCACACAAGTGAATAAAGAACCTTATTCTTTGGCGGGTGGCAACAGTCATGAGGATCTGAAAGAATAAGGCGTGTATGTTTAGCATTTTTCTCTTTCGACACAATGGCTCTGCCAAATCTGGCACCCACACCAACAAATTCAGCATCCTCTACACCGTTGACCCAGGTTTGAACTTTTACCTGACAATTATAACAAGTTAATCACAAGTTGAATTGAACTCGAGGCTAATTGATTGCTCAAGAACTAAACGCTCAAATATTGTCTAATTCTGGAAAATTTGATTTTGATGCCCCATAACTTGCATGCTCATAGTAATGAAAAGGAGAGAAACCCAGAAATGAAAAGAGAAAAAGAATTGAACTTTTTAAAGTGGGTATACCAGAACGAACTGGTTTGCGCAACCGGGCTTCTTGGGAGTTGAATCGTCGTCGTGAACTATGTCCCCAGCTAAGACAGAAGGGGCATCACGAAGAAGCAATATAACTGCGTAAAATAAGAGGATCGAGCAGATCTTCTCGGAAGCCATGGATGAAGTCTCACCTCAAACAAGATTTACAAATCATTACCAACTCAACTCATAGTTGAAACCAAGAGAGACAGACGCCGCCTCGTCTCGAAAAAATCCACCTTCTATTTTCATCCATTGGTTAGAAATAAAAAACATCAGCCATATTATTATTATTAAAAGGGTTAATTACCTGCTTCATCACGTTTTTCTAATTTCTAATTCATACTTATCTTCCTTCCAATTTTAAAATATTCACTCACATCTTTCAAGACTAATTACATTCTTATTTTTAATACTTTTAATGAAGTAGTATTTACCTATTTTATCTTATTTAAACATTAAATAAACTTAAATACAAAACTGTAAAAACTAAAAGTTAAATATTTTTTCATTACAATGTTATTATTATTATCTATAAGTATTGTATTAAAAAAATAAATGTTTATTTCAAAACTAAAAATCATGTAAGTCTAATTTAATACATAGATAAATATAACTTTTCTATTGATAATAATAATTTTATTTGCAAAGAAAGATGCAGTATAATTAATTAACATTTACACCTTAACTAAAAAATATATTTAGTATCATTTGATTTTATTATAAAAACACTGTTTTCAAAACGTATTTCATTAAAATGTTATATAAAAAGATAAAACCATTCCAAATAACAATTCAATTATTAAAAAATATTTCAGAAAAGTATCATAAAATAGAAATAATAAAAATATATTTTATATTTAAATATGCTAATTTTCTTTATAATTAATTCAAAATGAAATACGATAATGCTGAATCAAGAGTAGCAAATTCAGTGCTCGGATCAATGACTTACTAGTACAATATATGCTTTTTTTTTAAAAATATGAATGATATATATATATATATATATATATATATATAT